>OCHE01000215.1_pt1 | contig 87717 bp, 86 predicted proteins | sample 1538681 | NCBI WGS metagenome assembly OCHE01 (sample SAMN04571717, study PRJEB22368) | human gut metagenome | biome: human gut; material: stool | host: Homo sapiens | place: Luxembourg | collected 2012-08-17
TGGGATCTTAGCTCAGCTGGGAGAGCATCTGCCTTACAAGCAGAGGGTCACAGGTTCGAGCCCTGTAGGTCCCACTTAACATGGATGGATTCCCGAGTGGCCAAAGGGGACAGACTGTAAATCTGCTGCAAATTGCTTCGGTGGTTCGAATCCACCTCCATCCATTAACCGAAAGGTTATAAGCCGATGTGGCTCAATTGGCAGAGCAGCTGATTTGTAATCAGCAGGTTATCGGTTCGAGTCCGATCATCGGCTTTTGATTTTAAAAATTAATATCGCGGGGTGGAGCAGTCTGGAAGCTCGTCGGGCTCATAACCCGAAGGTCATAGGTTCAAATCCTGTCCCCGCTACTAAGATTTGAGTGTAAATTCAGATCTAAAATGCCCAGATAGCTCAGTTGGTAGAGCAGAGGACTGAAAATCCTCGTGTCACTGGTTCGATTCCGGTTCTGGGCATTTTTATTTTATGTAAACGGAAAGACTGCGTATACCGCAGTCTTTTTTCTATATTTTATTATTAGAGAAAGAACTCTAATGCATAAGAGTAACTGTAGATTTATGATTTGATGATAGGGAGAGATTGATTTGACAAGCATTGGAGATGTAGCAAAATTAGCTGGAGTATCAAGAAGTACTGTTTCACTTGTGTGTAATAATAAAGGATATGTTTCTGAGGAGACAAGAAAAAAGATTGAGAAAGCGATGAAGGAACTGAATTACATTCCAAGTGAGCTTGGTCGCAATCTGAAGATGCAGAAATCAGGAATTGTAGGAATTATTGTTCCAGATATTGCACATCCCTTTTTCAGTACGTTTATTAAATATGCTGAAAAGGAATTGTATTCCAGAGGATATAAGGCATTGGTTTGTGGAACAGCCGGGCGTGAAGATGTAGAAGAGGCTTACCTTCAGATGCTGGATCGTAGAACTATGGATGGCGTGATTATGGGAGCTCATTCACTGAAGAAGGAGAGATATCTTAAGATTGACAGGCCAATCGTAACAATTGACTGCTATTTGGCAGATTATATTCCGACTGTTCATGTAGACAAGAGACAGGTTGCAGAGAAAGCAGCGTCGCTTTTTCTGGAGAAGAACAGAAAGAAAGTCGTACAGCTTGTAAGTTCTCATACGATTAAGAACTATGAGGATGAAAAGGAGAAGGTATTCCGCGAAATACTTCAGAAGAAAGGTTGTGAAGTTGTAGATATTTCTGTGGGATATAATACATTTACTACTGAAAAGTATCAGGATGCTGCAGCTCGTGCATTTGAGACATGTAATGATATGGATGGAATTCTTGGTGTTGATATGGCTGCAGCTGCCTGTCTGAGAGAAGCGCAGTTACGAGGAAGAAAAGTTCCAGAGGATCTCAGCATAGTTGCGATTGATGGAACGTATATTACAAAAATCGGACCGGAAATTCTGACTGCGATTGTTCAGCCAATTGAAGAAATGGCTCAAAAATTAGTGTCCATGATCATCTCGCAAATTGAAGGGAAAAAAATTGAAGAAGTTGAATCTATTTTTGGCGTGACAGTCCAAAGTGGTGAAACATGTTAAATTACATGTTACTTTTTACCAAATATCACGACTTTAATTTGTTGAAAAATACAGAAAACAAAAAGAATTGATTAAATTCATTGACAGCGAAATGGTAATGATCTATTATAATCAACAGATATCGAAACGATTCGATAAATAAAAATAACAGTGGCTGATAGGAAATATTCCAAGGCCACTATAAAAAACAAACATATCGAATCGATTTGATAAAAACGATATATGTTATAATAGCACAAATAGGAGGTAATGAGAGATGAAAAAAGATCCTGTAAAGACAGCGCAGGAAATTCTGAAAGCATTTGGCGGAAAAGAAAATGTAATCAGTGCGACACATTGTGCAACTAGGCTTCGCGTGGAAGTAAAGGATGCATCTGTTATTGATGAAGAGGGGATGAAAGAGATTCAGGGAGTAGCAGGTTATTTCTCAAAGAGTGGCCAGCATCAGGTGATTCTTGGAACTGGATTTGTGAATAAAGTTTGTGCTGAGTTTCAGAAACTGGCAGGAGTGACAGCTGGAGATGCTGAAGTAACAGAAAATGGGGAGAAGGAAAAATTATCTTTCCAGAGTGCAACAAAGATGATTTCTGATATTTTTATTCCTATCATTCCGGTACTTCTTGCAACAGGTATTCTGATGGGAGTAAGAAGTCTTCTTGTAAATGGATTTGGAATTGAGTTATCACCATCTTTTGATACAGTATTTTCTGTATTAACAGACACAGCATACACATTTATCCCAGTATTAGTTGCATGGTCTGCATGCAAGAAGTTCGGTGGTTCACCAATCCTTGGTATTGTACTTGGACTGATGCTTGTATCACCAACTCTTCCGAATAAATGGGATGTGGTAAACGGAGTTGCTGATCCGTTAAGTTTAGTCTTTGGACCGTTGCATTTAAATATTACAGGTTATCAGAGTTCTGTAATTCCTGCATTATTCATGGGATTCTTTGCAGCAAAATTGGAGAAGAAGTTACATCAGGTGATTCCGGATATCTTAGACATGCTGCTTGTACCATTCCTTACTTTACTTGTTTCACTTTTGGCAGGACTCTTTGTTGTAGGACCGGTTCTTTCAGGAGTTGAAAAAGGAATGACAGATCTGATCCTTATGATGCTGAAACTTCCATTTGGAATTGGAGGAATCGCTTATGGTGGACTGATCCAGATTCTATGTTCTGTAGGTATGCATCATACAGTAACACCGATCATTGTAAGTATTTTTACAGAGACTGGTGTAGATTACATTAACCCGATGGGATCTGCAGCAATCGCAGGACAGCTTGGAGCAGGACTTGCAATCGTCATGATGCAGAAGAATAAGCAGAAGAGAGCTAACATGATTCCAGCTCTGATCCCGGCATTATTCGGAATTTCCGAACCTGTTATGTATGGTCTTACATTCCCAAGAATTAAGCCATTCTTCATGGGATGTCTTGGAGGTGCTGTAGGTGGTGGATTCGCAGCGATCGTTGGCTTATGTGCGAAGGGAACCGGAGCGTCTATGATTCCTGGTATGCTGCTTTATCTTCAGGGAGGAATGATTGAGTATATTATTGTATTACTTCTTTCTGTTGGAGTTGCATTTGCAGGTACATGGATGATTATGAAGAAGAATCCAGAAGCAGTGTAAAGGAGTAAATTATGTTTCAGTATGATTTTTCAAATCATCAGAACCGGCATATTCGAATTACGGATATGCCGGCTGAATATTTTCAACGGATACAGGAGACAACCAGGAATGACCCGTATTATCCGGTATGGCACATTGCACCGAAATGTGGTCTGATGAATGATCCGAATGGGCTGTGTGAGATCAATGGGATACACCATATTTTTTACCAATGGTTTCCGGCCGGACCGGTACATGGGTTGAAACACTGGTATCATTTGACAACAAAAGATTTTATTCATTATGAAGATCATGGGGTGGCAATGTACCCGGATACAGAATCAGACTCTTTCGGGTGTTATACAGGCATGGCATTAAAAGAAGGAGAACAGGTACAGGTTTTCTATACGGGAATTGAAAATGAAGAGATGATCCCATGCACCTGTTATGCCAGATTTGATGGTGAGAAACTGACAGACCGGAAAAAGATTGTAGAGATGGATCCGAATCAGACAACAATGAATTATCGTGATCCATATGTCTGGAAAAGGGACAGTGAATACTGGATGCTGACAGGAGCAGAAAGTAAAGAACATGAAGGAATTCTGATGTTGTATAGAGGTAAGCAGGCAGATTCATATGAGTACGCCGGAAGAGTGAGATTACTTCAGAATGGACAGGAAGCAATGTTAGGTTATATGTTGGAATGTCCAAATTATTATGAAGAGAATCAAAAAGGAGTGCTGTTCTGTTCTCCAATGGGAATTTCAAGTGAGAATAAATATGATTATAAAAATGTGTTCTCCGTAGTTTACATGATAGGAAAACCATTGGATACAGAACGAAAAGAATTTCAATTTTCAGAAATGTATGAACTTGATAAGGGATTTGATTTCTATGCGCCTCAGTCGTATGAGGACGAAAAACATCGAAGAATTTTATTTGGATGGCTTGGAAATTCTAAGAGCGAATATCCAACTGATAAGAATAATTGGGCTCACATGTTGACACTTCCGAGAGAAATCCGGATCGAGGAAGAAAGGTTGGTTCAACAGCCGGTAGAAGAGCTAAAGCAACTTCGTGCAAATGAAAGAAGCATTACAGAGCACATAAAGGTTGAAGAATGTTCCTTTGAGCTTGAAGGAAATACAGAAAGTGCGTTTTCTATAGAAATAGGAAATAAAGATGGTAACTGTTTGACTTTCAGCGCAGATGGGGAAGAATATTGTCTGGACAGAAGTGGTATGACCGAAGTGTATGCGGAGAAGTTTGGAACAATCCGTTATGCAAAACAGTTAGAGAAGAAACAGATTGTCCGGGTTATGGTAGATCATTCCAGTATTGAGATTTTCTGTGATCACGGGAAAACGGTATTTACTTCGAGAATGTTTATAGATCATGTTTCTTATGTAAAGGTGAAAAATTTGAGCGGAAAGTTCTATGATTTGAGAAAATAAGATTGTGTCTCGCCATTTAGAATCGCCTGAAGCGATGTGGCGAGATGCATTTAAATATTAAATTTAAAATCTGAAAAAAGTGCTTGCATTTATATAAGACTTATGATATTATAACTTCTGCGAGTGTTTAAGGGCGTGTAGCTCAGGTGGTAGAGCACTTGACTTTTAATCAAGTTGTCCGGGGTTCGAATCCCCGCACGCTCACTGAAAGAAAGCAGTAATCTATTATGATTACTGCTTTTAACTTTATATAAATAAAATATGGCATCAAGAGAATCTATCATTATTCAGATAGGTTCTTTTTACAAATAAGAGGTTATTATGGAATATTTATATGAAAAATTAACTGCATATGGAAATTCAGATTATTATGCATTTCATATGCCTGGACATAAGCGTAATATGGAGCTCATGAGAGCCAGGTTACCATATAATATTGATATAACGGAGATAGATGGATTTGATGATCTTCATCATGCAGAAGAACTGTTGAAAGAATTACAGGAGAATGCAGCTAGAGTATTTCAAGCGGAAGAGACGCATTATTTGGTTAATGGGAGTACAGTCGGTCTTTTGAGTGCGGTGATGGGATGTACGGAGCGTGGTGGTAGAATCTTGATGGCAAGAAATTGTCATAAATCGGTATATAATGCGGTATATATAAATGAATTACGCCCAGTATATATTTATCCGGAGTTTTCGGAAGAGACAGATCTTAATGGTGAGATCCATGTAGACCAGATAAAGAAGTTACTTGAAGAATATGAAGATATTCAGGCGGTTGTCATTGTTTCACCGACTTATGAAGGAGTTGTGTCGGATATTGAAGCAATTGCGGAAATCGTGCATGAATATAAGATTCCCCTGATTGTTGACGAAGCGCATGGTGCACATTTTGGATTTCATTCATATTTTCCGCAAAATGCGAATACACGGGGGGCTGATGTGGTGATCCACAGTCTTCACAAGACACTTCCGTCTTTAACTCAGACAGCATTGCTTCATATAAATGGGAGATATGCTGATCGTGAAAGGATAAGAAATTATTTGCATATGCTTCAATCCAGCAGCCCATCGTATATTTTAATGGCATCCATTGATGAGTGTGTCCGGGCAATGGATGAGTGCAGAGAAGAAATCATGGACACTTATGTTGGGTGTTTGCAGCAAGCAAGAGAGAGACTGAAGCAGTTAAAGAATATAAAATTAATTGAGGCAGAACATTATGACCGGTCAAAGATAGTATTATCTGTAAAAAATCTTAAGAATACAGATGGGGAAGTTTTGAATGGAAAACGATTTCAGGAAATGCTGAGATCTTATCATTTGGAGATGGAGATGGCTTCCGGGTCTTATGTGATTGCTATGACAGGACCGGGAGATACACAAGAAGGAATGGAAAGATTGGTTCAGGCAGTGATGGAGATTGATAAAAATATTCTGTGCGAAGAGCTTTCAGGGAATGATGAGGATCATACTATAAAAAATATTTCTTATGAAATGATTCCATTAGAACAAGCATATTCTTCCTTTGAAGCAGGGAGAATGGAAGGTGAGAGTGTGAAATGGGATGAGGCATCAGGAAGAATCTCATTGGAATATGTCTATCTTTATCCACCGGGAATCCCAATGATTGTTCCTGGAGAGAGAATTACTTCTACTATTGTGCAAAAGATGGTAAAATATAAAGAGATGGGTTTTTCCATTGAAGGGCTAAGCCAGGAGAATTGTTTATTAGTTGCGGGAAATCCAGAATAAAGAACCGACAGGCTGGAAGTTGAGAATACGAATCCAGATGCATGTTTAAGAGCAGGAGAAAAAGTATGGGTAAAATATTTTATATTATGGGAAAAAGTGCTTCCGGGAAGGATACGATTTACAAAGAATTGATAGAAAAGATGCCCAAATTTCATTCAATCGTTCCATATACAACACGTCCAATGCGTGAGGGTGAGAAGGACGGAGTGGAATATTTCTTTGTCGATCAGGAACGATTTGATGAGATGATGGACGAGGAGAAAATCATCGAGTTTCGTTCTTACAATACAAAGTGTGGAATCTGGACTTATTTTACAGCAGATGATGGACAGATTGAATTGTGGCAGTATGATTATCTTGTGATTGGAACAATTGAGTCATATTATGCATTGAAAGAATATTTTGGTGATGATGTTATGGTTCCATTATATATAGAAGTAGAAGATGGATTAAGACTGTCGAGGGCGTTAGAAAGAGAACGGGCACAGACGAAACCGCAGTATGCAGAACTGTGCAGAAGATTTCTTGCAGATGCAGAAGATTTCTCGGAGGAGAATCTGGAAAGGGCGGGAATCAAGCGGAGATTTCAAAATATTGATAAGGAAACTTGTATGGAAGAAATTTTGCGAGAAATAAACGTGAATTTATGATATACTTAAATGGTAGTTCATAGTTTTGTAAGAAAATGATGTTAAAATTATGAATATACTATTGTTAGGTGGATAATTGTGAGAATATTATCCGCTAAAGATGAAATAAGATACACGGCAGGTGATAGAAATGAGTAGTTTTAAAGATGTAGTAGGGCACAAAAACATAATCAAGTATATTTCGAGCGCAGTTCAGGCTGATGCAGTATCGCATGCATATATTCTGAATGGCGAAAGAGGATCTGGGAAGCGGCTTCTTGCGAATCTTTTTGCTATGAGCCTGCAGTGCCAGAATCGTGCGGAAGACGGAGAGGCATGTGGAAAATGTCAGTCCTGTAAACAGGCACAGAGCGGCAATCAGCCGGATATTATTAAGGTGACACATGAGAAACCGAATACGATCAGTGTTGATGATATTCGTACACAGGTTAATAATGATATCGTGATCAAGCCGTACAGCAGTAAGTATAAGATTTATATTATTCCAGAGGCAGACTTAATGAGTGCCCAGGCACAGAATGCATTGCTTAAGACAATTGAGGAGCCACCGGAATATGCGGTGATCATGCTTCTGACAGAGAATGCAGAGGCTTTACTGCCAACGATTCGTTCCAGATGCGTTATGATGAAACTTCGTAATATTAAAGATCAGCTCGTAAAGAAATATCTGATGGAGCAGATGGAGATTCCTGATTATAAAGCAGATGTCTGTGTAGCATTTGCCCAGGGAAATATGGGAAAAGCGATTATGCTTGCGACATCCGAATATTTCAATGAGATTAAGGAAGAAGTTGTACATTTACTTAGAAATATTGATGAGATGAATGTTTCAGAACTGATGGATGCAGTGAAAAAATGTATGACATATAAGATGGAGATTAACGACTATCTGGATATGATCGCAATCTGGTACAGAGATGTATTAATTTATAAGGCAACTAAGAATGTAGACAGAGTAGTATTTTCTGATCAGCTGAGATATATCAAGGCGCGTGCAAGTAAGAGCTCTTATGAAGGAATTGAGAATATTTTGGACGCAATTGAAAAGGCGAAAGCCAGACTGAAAGCAAATGTTAATTTTGAACTGACAATGGAACTGCTCTTGCTTACAATAAAGGAGAACTAGATACATGACAAAAGTAATAGGAGTAAGATTCCGAACAGCGGGAAAGATTTATTTCTTTTCCCCGGGAGAGTTTGAAATCAAACAGGGGGATCACGTAATCGTGGAGACAGCACGGGGAATCGAGTACGGACGTGTTGTCAGTGCACCAAAAGAGGTGGACGATGATTCAGTGGTTCAGCCTTTGAAGTCTGTGATTCGTATTGCAACAGAGCAGGACGAGAAGACGGTAGAGAAGAATCGTCAGAAAGAGAAAGAGGCTTTTAAGATTTGTCAGGAGAAGATCCGCAAGCATGGACTGGATATGAAACTGATTGAAGCAGAATATACTTTTGATAATAATAAAGTCCTGTTTTATTTTACAGCGGACGGACGTATTGATTTTCGTGAACTTGTAAAGGATCTGGCAGCTGTGTTCAGAACAAGAATTGAGCTTCGTCAGATTGGGGTCAGAGATGAGACGAAGATCCGCGGAGGAATTGGTATCTGTGGACGTCCATTATGCTGCAGCACATATCTGACAGAGTTTGCAGCGGTATCAATCAAGATGGCAAAGGAACAGAACCTGTCTCTGAATCCGACAAAGATTTCAGGGGTCTGCGGAAGATTGATGTGTTGCCTGACGAATGAGGAAGAGACTTATGAAGTGCTTAACAGTCAGTTACCTTCTGTTGGAGATAATGTGACAACAAGTGATGGATTGACCGGAACAGTACATTCTTTGAGTGTACTTCGCAGACTTGTGAAAGTTATTGTTAATCTGGAGAATGACGAGAAAGAGATTCGCGAGTATAAAGCGGATGATCTGAAATTCCGTCCGAGAAGAAAGAAACAGAAAGTATCGAAAGAAGAGCAGAAGAAACTTGCTGCACTTGAGCGGATGGAGAAGAAAGAGGGAGCTTCGAAGTTAGATGACAAATAATCTGAGACCAGGCGAACGTCTGGATGATCTGCAGCTTGGAGGATTAGAATTGATCCAGAATCCTTCAAAATTCTGTTTTGGAGTGGATGCAGTATTTCTCTCTGATTTTGCAAAAGTAAAGCCGGGAGAGACCGTGCTTGATATGGGAACCGGGAATGGAATCATCCCGGTTCTACTTGCAGGAAAGACGAAAGGAAAGCATTTTACAGGGCTTGAGATACAGGCTGAGACTGCAGAAATGGCAAGACGCAGTGTTGCACATAACCATCTGGAAGACAGAATTAGCATTGTAACCGGAGATATTAAAGAGGCGGCAGAACGATTTAAGCCAGCCTTTTTTGATGTGATCACAACGAATCCGCCTTATATGTTAGCGGATCATGGACTTCGGAATCCAGATGACAGTAAGGCAATTGCACGGCATGAGGTGTTGTGTACACTAGATGATATTTTAAGAGAAAGTATGCGGCTTCTTCAGGATAAAGGCAGATTTTATATGATCCACAGACCGTTCCGGCTGACAGAGATTTTGACGAAGATGCATGAATATAAGATTGAACCGAAACGGATTCAGTTTATTCATCCGTATATAGATAAAGAACCGACAATGGTTCTGGTGGAAGGAATGCGTGGGGCAAAACCCAGAGTGACAATAGAGCCACCAATCATTATGTATGCGAAGGATGGGACTTTACTGCAGAAGAACGGAAATAATTCTGAAAAACAAAGGTAACTGAACAGTTACAAAGTCATGGGAGATGAAGATGGCAGGAACATTATATTTGGTAGCAACACCGATTGGAAATCTGGAAGATATGACATTTCGTGCGATCAGAACATTGAAAGAGGTAGATCTGATCGCAGCAGAAGATACAAGAAACAGTATTAAACTGTTAAATCATTTCGAAATACAGACGCCAATGACAAGTTATCATGAATATAACAAGTTTGATAAAGGTCGTAAACTGGTGGAGAAGCTGGAAGAAGGACTGGATATTGCGGTAATTACAGATGCAGGTACACCTGGAATCTCTGATCCGGGAGAAGAACTGGTGAAAATGTGTTATGAAACAGGGATTCGAGTAACTTCTGTTCCGGGATCGGCGGCATGTGTTACAGCGCTTACAATGTCAGGACTTCCGACAAGAAGATTTGCATTTGAGGCATTTCTTCCGACAGATAAGAAAGAGCGGGAAGAAGTTTTAAAAGAGATGGCTGCTGAGACAAGAACGATCGTAATGTATGAAGCACCGCATCGTCTGGTAAAGACTTTGAAACTTCTTTCAGAGCGTCTGGGAGATCGAAAAGTAACGGTTTGCAGAGAACTGACCAAAAGGCATGAGACAGCATTTCAATCAACACTTGAAGGAGCAGTAGCTTATTATGAGGCGAATGATCCGAAGGGAGAGTGCGTGATTGTAATTGCAGGGAGAAGCCGGGAAGAAATCCGTCAGGAAGAAAAAGCGCGCTGGGAAGATATGAGCATCGAAGATCATATGGAGCATTATATTTCTCAGGGGCTCGATCGCAAAGAAGCAATGAAAAAGGTCGCGAAAGACCGCGGCGTTCAGAAGCGAGAAATTTATAATTACCTGGAGAAGCAAAAATCATAAGAAGCATGTTTTGAGAGTTGCCAGGGTAAAAAAGGAGAGGACAGCTTAAATGCTGTCCTCAATTACTTTTCCGTCTTTCATAAAAATGACACGAGAATTCAGGGAAACGGCTTCTTCGTAGTTATTTGTGACATAAAGAACCGTGATTCCAAGCTCTTTGTTAATCTTGAGAATATCATGGATCATATCTTTCCGAAGATCATCATTCTGATGAGCAAAATCTTCATCTACAAGCAGAACTTTTGGGTGGCAGACAATAGCACGTCCAAGTGCGACACGCTGGCGCTCAGAATCAGAAATAGAACGAAGTTTTTTCGTAAGAATGTCTGAAATTCCAAGAAAAGCGGCAGCAGTCTTTACGCGGGTATTGATAACTGTACGCGGAAGATCACGAAGCTTCAGTCCCAGTGCCATGTTATCATAGACATTCATGTGCTTATAGAGAGCGTAATTCTGAAATGCCATGGCAAGCTTCCGGTCGCGTGGAAGAATGTCATTTAAAAAGGTATTATCAAGATAGATCTTTCCGGAAGTAATATCTTCCAGGCCGCCAATCATACGTAAAATTGTAGATTTTCCGCATCCGCTTGGTCCGTGGAATACAACAAATTCACCGTCTTCGATCGAGAGGCTGACATCGTCTACAGATACGAATCCGTTCGGATATACTTTTTTCAAATGTTCAAATATTAAGTTGGCCATACACAACGCCTCCTGTATCTTATATAGTTGTATTTTATCACAAATAAAGAGGGGATGCATTACTGTTTGGAAACAAATTTGAGAGATGTATAAATAAGGAAGCCGATGCATAAAATTAGAGAAATAACTGTCGGAGTCTGCTATGTTGATTCAATTTTGGAAAAGGCGGAAGAAGCAGTGTGTAAGTATTGTATGTAGTATCAGTATTCTTTTCAGTTCTATTTTCTTTTTAAACGGTTGTGAAGCAACATTTTTAGAAGAAAAAAAGAGCAGTAAAGAAGCAGAGAATGAAAGATTTACATCGTTTACAGAAAAATTGTTTTGCAAAGAGGTGGCTGCAAGCCAGATTAGTCTGCACTATACATTAAAAGAGCCAGAAGCGTATGGGATTGATAAAGCGGATACAGCATATGGAACAATACAGACAGACAGTACTCAGATTAAGACAGCAGCGGAGAATATACAGCAGGCATTGTATACATTTTCTTATGAAAAACTGAATGTAAAGAATAGAATTACATACGATCTGTTAAAGCAATATCTGAGAAGTTTGAGAGAAGAAGCGGATTATCTGTATTATGAAGAACCGTTAAATACAGTCAATGGAGTACAGACGCAGATTCCAATTGTATTATCTGAATATCAGTTTTATGACAGGACAGATGTGGAAGCGTATCTGGATGTTTTAAGTGAGACAAGGGATTATTTTCAACAGATCATTGCATTTGAAAGAGAAAAAGCGGACAAAGGATTGTTTTTGTCAGACGAAATGGCGGATCAGGTGTTAGAACAATGTAATGCATTTCTTGCAATGGGAAATGGAAATTATCTGTACTCGACATTTGTGTCCAGAATTGGTGAATTACAGGAACTGTCTGAAAAAGAAAAGAGTGATTATATTCAGCAGAACGCCAGGCAGATGGAAGAGCAGGTTTATCCGGCGTATGAGGATTTGATACAGGCGGTTAAGGAATTGAAAGGGAAGGGAACGAATGAAAAGGGATTGTGTTATTTTCCGGAAGGGAGAAAATACTACGAATGGTATATACAGCAGAGTGTAGGAGTGACAGACACGATTCAAGAGCTTGAGCAACTAACACGCAGACAAATTTCAGAAGATATTACTGGTATGGAAGAAGCAGTCAACGAAGCGAAGCAGGCAGCAGCAATATTGGAGGATGGGAAAGCAGAAAGAATTTTAGAAAAGTTAAAAAAAGGGATAGGGACTGCATTTCCTGAGATTCCAAAAACTTCTCTGCGGATAAAATATGTACCGGAGGAAATGCAGGAACATTTAAGTCCCGCATTTTATATGATACCGGCAATTGACTATACAGAAGAAAATGTAATTTATGTAAACCAAATACAGATGCGAGATGATTTGGCACTGTTTACAACGTTGGCACATGAGGGGTATCCGGGACATTTGTACCAGACAATCTTTTTTGAAAGCACGGATCCTGATCCCGTCAGGAGTATTTTAAATTTTGGCGGATATGTAGAAGGCTGGGCAACTTATGCGGAGATGTGCAGCTATTATCTGATGCCGTTATCTAAGACTCAGGCAGCAATTCTTCAGAAGAACAGTTCAGTGATTCTTGCACTTTATGCATTGGCAGATATGGGAATCCATTACGAAGGATGGAGCAGAATGGATACAGTAGAATTTTATGCGAGATATGGAATTAAAGATGCTGAAACGGTTGATAAAATCTATAATCTGATTCTGGGATCGCCGGGAAATTATTTGAAATATTATATCGGCTATATAAAATTTCTGGAGTTGAAAAAGGAATGGATAAAATCTGGAAATCAATCCCAGAAAGAATTCCATAAAGCTGTGCTGAGTGTGGGTCCGGCGCCTTTTGAAATTGTAGGAAAATATTTTTCTCTGTGATTCATTCTGTGTTATAATATCCACAGGCACAAAATAGTAAGAGGCGGTGTCTCAAGAAAAGAGTCACTGCTTTTTTCATTTATTATAGAGAAACTATTTAGAAAGACAGGAGGACGTGAAAAATGAAATTAATGATTGCATCTGACATCCATGGATCAGCATTTTATTGTGAACAGATGATTGAGGCTTATAAAAGAGAAGGCGCAGACAAATTATTATTGTTAGGGGATATTCTTTATCATGGACCGAGAAATGATCTGCCGGAAGGATATGCACCGAAGGAAGTGATCGCAATGCTTAATCCAATGAAGAAAGAACTTCTTTGTGTGAGAGGAAATTGTGATACAGAAGTGGATCAGATGGTATTGGAGTTCCCAATTCTGGCAGATTATTGTTATCTGAATCTGGCAGGAGATCCGGAAGAAAAGAACAGTGATGTTACAATATTTGCAACACACGGACATGTGTATAATCCGCATAAGCTTCCAATGTTAAAAGATGGGGACATTCTATTGAACGGACATACGCATATTCCGGCATGTGAGGAAATCCTTGATATGAACGGTGGAAAATATCAGTACTTAAATCCAGGTTCTGTCTCGATTCCGAAAGAAGGATCCGAGCACAGTTATATGATTTATGAAAACGGTGTATTTACATGGAAGAATCTTGCAGGAGAGGAGTATCAGACATGGAAGACCGTTTCGCACTCTTAATCGATGCGGATAATGTATCTGCAAAATATATTAAGCCAATTCTGGATGAATTATCTAAATACGGAAATGTGACTTACAAACGAATTTACGGAGACTGGACAAAGTCAAACAGTGCGAGCTGGAAGGAAGAACTTCTTCAGAATTCTATTACACCGATTCAGCAGTTCAGTTATACACAGGGAAAGAATTCTACAGATTCTGCCATGATCATTGATGCGATGGACATGCTCTATACAAGTGAACTGGAGGGGTTCTGCCTGGTATCAAGTGACAGTGATTTTACAAAGCTTGCAAGCCGGCTTCGTGAAAGTGGAAAGATGGTAATCGGAATGGGCGAGGACAAGACACCGCTTCCGTTCCGTAAAGCCTGTGATATCTTCACCGTATTAGAGGTGCTTCTGGAAGACAACACGATAGAGAAGGAAGAGAGCGAAGGAAAGTCTTATCATCCGCATGTGTTTGGAAGGGGACAGAAGAAAATTTCCGGTGCTTCATTATCATCGTCGAATGGAAGAGGTTCAAAAGAAAAGATTGAAAAGGTATCAAAGGAAAAAATAGAAGAAATCGTGGTTAAGATCATTACGGAAAACCAGAATAACGACAGGGAAACCGGGCTTGGTGAAGTTGGAAGCCGGCTGGTCAAAGTATATCCGGACTTTGATGTTCGACGTTATGGTTACAGTTTGTTATCCAAGTTCCTTGAAACTTTACCGAAATTAAAGCTGATCCAGGAAGGAACGAAAGTTTCGGTTACTCTGTATGAAGATAAGAGTAAGAAAGATATGCTTGAAGAGTATATTATCCGACAGATCCAGATGACAGGGGATCAGGGAATCTCTCTTGGAACACTGGGGAATCGAATTCGTATTCAGTTTGGTGATTTTAAAGTACGGGATTATGGATACTCACAATTTAAGCAGTATATACAAAGTTTTCCAAAGGTAGAATTGATCGAAGATGGAGAGCGTACCCGCGCTGTTTATGTGGAAGATTAAAAGTAGAGAGAATAAGATACAGAAGGGGTGCTGATTAATGATAAAGAAATGGAACGCAGTATGTTCCTGGATGCTTACGTTATTCTTACTTGGACATATGCTTACCATGTCCATTCCTATGTTGACAGGTGGACAGGATTATTCTGATTGTCAGATACTCGCAGGAGGGATTGTGGCGACAGTTTTGATTCATGTAGTTCTTTGTATTGTAAGTTATTATCCAAGACGTGGAATACTTAATTTTCACAGATACAGGAAAGAGAATTGGAGATTAATTACGCAGAGAATCAGTGGAATTGTTATACTGATTTTATTGTATCCACACATGAGAGTACTTCATCTTATAATAAGTGGAGCATCATTTTCTAGTGGAGCAAAGTTTCTTGTATTAGTGACGGAGATTCTCTTTGCAGGTGCGGCATTTTTGCATCTGAGTGTATCGTTCAGCCGTTCTATGCTGACGCTTGGTTTGTTGAAGAACGATAGGATGGAGAAGCTTGTGGATTATGTAACATGGATCATCTGTGGATTATTAATGGTTCTTACGGTGGCTGCGCGGATAAGATTGTAGGAACAGGTGAGATTTTTAGGAAAGAGAAGATGACAAATGAAGGTATTGATTATAGGAAATGGAATTGCCGGGATGTCTGCTGCAATAGAAGCAGCAGAACTTGATGATGAGGTAATTCTTGTATCACCGGTTCAGTCAGAACGTACACAGTCAGTTATGGCAGCAGAAGGAATCAATGCAGTAGTTGATACCGCAGAGGAGGATTCTGTAGTGTGGCATGCGAATGATACGCTGGAGAGTGGGTGTTTTCTTGAAAAAGAAGAGGATGTGAGAAATCTCTGTGAGAAAGCACCGGAACATCTGAAATGGCTGGATGAGATGGGAGTTCTTTTTGATCGAAATGAAGATGATACATGGAAAGTAAAAGCTTCCGGAGGACAGAGTAGAAAAAGGACTGTTTATTCAGGTAATTCCATTGGAAAACAGATTGTTACGGCAATGACACAGAAATGCCTGGAGTATGAGATTAAAGGTAAAATAGAAAAGAAAATCGGATTGTATTTTTATTCCGCTCTTATTCAGGATGAAAAGTGTTATGGAGCGTTATTTTATAATCCAGAATCTAAAATGTTGATTCCGGTTTATGCGGATGCAGTAATCTGTGCTACCGGTGGAATGAATAAGCTATATGGAAAAACCACTGGATCTGAATTAAATGATGGTTATGTGACAGGAAAGCTTTTTTTACAGGGAGTGCAGCTGAGAAATCTCGAATTTATCCAGTATTATCCGACCACGGTTCAGAGAGGAAATAAGAGGGTTATAATCTCGGAATCTGTCAGAAGTGAAGGTTGGAGACTTTATTATAAGAATAGAAGTCACAGTGTTTATTTCATGGAAGAAAAGTATGGTACGGAAGGCAATCTGATGTCAAGAGATCTTGTCGCAAGAGAAATTGCAATGTGTCCCGGACAGGTTTATCTGGAGAATGCAAAAGAATCGATCCCTGTAACGCCGGCAATCCATTTCTTTATGGGTGGTATTAAAGTGGACGGAATGCATCAGACGAATATTGCAGGATTGTATGCTGTGGGAGAAGCTGCGTCAAAATATCATGGTGCAAATTGCCTTGGTGGAAATTCATTGATGACAGCAGTTCATTCGGGAAGAACAGCAGCGCATGCGGTGCATGAGGGACAGGGTCAGCCGATGTGCGAAGAATTGTTTGTTCCTTATATTGAGCATGAGCAGGAGAAAATTGATCGTATGGAACAGATGTCAGAGTATCGGGGCAAGTATTCAGCGACAGCAACACTGCGTAAATTAATGAAGATCATGAGTTATGGCATGGATTTGATCCGTGATGGAGAAGTTCTTCAGGATAGTATTTACGCATTGGATTCCAGCTTGAATGAGCTGAGGACATTTCCGATTGATCCAATGGTATCTGTTTATGAAAATTACAGATTATATCCGATGGCTGTTCTTGGAAAAGCGACACTTATGAGTGCTGTGGAAAGACGTGAATCAAGAGGAGCTCATTTCCGAAAAGATTTTCCAAGTGAAAAATCAGAATTCATGAAATGTTCCGTTGCAGAGTTTAAAGACGAAAAAATCAGGATTTATTTTGAACAGGAGTCAGGAGAAAAGGGAGGCGCTGTGAGATGAAAGTAAGAATCAAAAGACAGGATGACCGAAGATCAGCGCCGTATTGGCAAGTTTTTCATTTCAGAGGAGAGGGAAGAATTACAGTAGCCGCGATTCTTGAGAAGTTAAATGAACGTGACCAGCTGGAAGATATCAAAGGAAAACAATGTAGAAAAATCCGTTGGGAATGTGGTTGTATGCAGAAAATGTGCGGAGGTTGTGCAATGGTGATCAACGGGCATCCGGCATTGGCATGTGGAGTGTTCATTAATACAGATGATACAGAGATTTTAAGGCTGGAACCACTTACAAAATTTCCGGTTGTGGAAGATCTGATTGTTGACAGATCTGTAATATGGGAACGCCAGAAGGAAGCACTGATGTACCTTGGAATTCGGAAACATCCAGATCCGAAAGAGCATGATCATCAGTATTCGGCAGCAAAGTGTCTGAAATGTGGACTTTGTTTGGAAGTATGTCCGAGTTATCTTGGGGCAAAAGATGATTTCTATGGCGCAGAGTTTGCAAATAATGCGTATCTTCTGCATTCTTCCAGTCTGAATCGAAAGCGGGCATTGGAGAAACAGTATGAAGAACATTTTGCGAAGCAATGTTCGAAATCACTGGCATGCAGAGATATCTGTCCGGCGCACCTGCAGACGTTGTCGTCGATTTCTTATATGAATAGAAGATAGAAATGAGTCAGGTATTATTCGCTGGATGCGGTTTCTCAGTGGGAAATGCAAGGAGGACTTAAAGAAAATGGCAGAAAAAGAGAATTAAAATCTATAAGGGGCGGGTACAGTACAATGTATCCGCCTTTAAAAATAATGAGTTGTTAAATAAATTGATTGGCATAACGATTAATAATTCTTCAAATATCTAATAACTTTTTCGGTCACAGCGTTCTGATACTTTCCTTTTCTCCAGATAACACCAATGCGCTGTTCGATTGCAGGAAAGACAGGTATTCCGACAAGTTCAGGATACATATCCACCATAGACTTATACAAAAAACAGCCAATATGATTAGTCTTTACCATATTGATTAGCGTTGTGATCTGACTGGTGTTCAGAACAATGTGTGGGTTTACTCCTGCGGCCTTGAACTGACGGGTCAGTGTCATAACCTGAACAGAATCAGTGTTAAACAGAACCAATGGCTCATCAGTCAGCATGTTTAAAAGAAGCGTGGATTGTTCTGCAAGTGGATGATCCTTTGATACGCAGAAGAGCAGATCTTCATTATCAATAATGTGAAGGTTGCATTTATCAATCGCAGACTGTTCTGCATTGACAATCGCGAGGTCAAGTTTCTCCTCTAGAACAAGTTCACAGGCTTTGATCGATCCATATTCATATAGGCGGAAATCTACGTCAGGGAATTCTTCCTTCAAAGAAAGATACATATCCGGCAGGTAAATGGTTCCAAGCATTGGCGGGATTCCGATGCGGACAGGTGTAATCTGCTTACGGAGTTCGTGCAGTTCAGATCTGACAGCATCCGCATGAGCCAAAAGTTCTTCGGCATTTTGATAGAACTTTTCACCTTCCGGTGTCAGAGTCAGTTTATTATTGTTTCTATAGAAAAGATTCACGCCGAATTCTTCTTCCAAAGCTTTGATCGCGTTAGATACCGAAGGTTGGGTAACAAAAAGCTCTTTGGATGCGCGTGTGATATTGTGGTATCTTGCAGCAACACAGAAATATTCGAGTTGTGTCAGTTTCATTTGTAAAAATCTCCATTTCTTATCTGTAAAGAATCACTATTGTAAAGTATTTTTCCATTCAAAGGAGAATGAGAACAATTCTCAAAGACCATATTTAAAACGTTGTGTGATAAAGGTTTCCATAGTTTTTTTTTATAGTACCATATTTTTTTCAGAATGTACATTTTCGATTGTATTTTCTATAATACAACCATAGCAGAGAGGTAATCGAAACGGCCGGAAATTACTTAAAGCGAAACTAAAAATAATAGCTGAAAAAGATTTGAAAAAGTTAAGAAGTAAAAGAAAAACAGAAACAAAGGAATGGAGGAAAACATATGAGTCCATCAACAATAACTCTTCTGTTTCTCCTGTTTGCGGTAATCATGTTTGTATTAGAAAAGATACCGCTTGGAGTAACATCAATGATTGTCTGCATTGGCCTTGTAGTGACTGGGGTTTTAGACGTGAAAACAGCTTTTGCAGGGTTCATTGACAGTAACGTAATCCTTTTTGTAGCGATGTTTATCGTAGGAGGTGCGTTATTTGAAACAGGAATGGCGAATAAAATCGGAGGAATTGTTACGAAGTTCGCCAAGACAGAAAGAATGCTGATCATTGCGATCATGGTGATCGTAGGATTGATGAGCGGAATCCTGTCAAACACAGGAACTGCAGCAGTTCTGATTCCGGTAGTTATCGGAATTGCAGCAAAATCAGGATACAAAAGATCTAGACTTCTGATGCCGCTTGTATTTGCAGCAGCAATGGGAGGAAATCTTTCCCTGATCGGTGCACCGGGAAACCTGATCGCACAGAGTGCACTCAGTGAAATCGGACTAAAATTCGGATTTTTCGAGTATGCAATTGTTGGTATGCCGATCCTGATCGTAGGAATTATTTTCTACGCAACAATTGGTTACAAACTGCTTCCAAGTCACGATGTGAAAGACGACGGAGCTTTTGATACAACAAAGAATTTCGATAATGTGCCGAAATGGAAACAGTGGTTATCACTGATTATCCTGGTATTTACATTGCTGGCAATGATTTTCGAAGATAAAATCGGTATCAAGCTTTGTATTTCCGGTGGAATCGGAGCACTGCTTCTGATCCTCACAGGAGTTATCTCAGAAAAAGATGCACTTAAGTCAATCGATCTTAAGACAATCTTCCTGTTCGGTGGTACACTTTCCCTCGCATCTGCTCTTCAGGAGACAGGAGCCGGAGAAGTGATCGCTAATAAAGTAATCGGAGCGTTGGGTGCGAACCCATCTCCATATATCCTGACACTTGTTGTATTCCTGCTGTGTTGTATCATGACAAACTTTATGTCAAATACAGCAACAACAGCACTGATGGTTCCAATCTGTCTCTCAATTGCACAGGGGATGGGAGCGGATCCAAGAGCGGTACTGATGGCATGTGTAATCGGTGGTTCCTGCGCATATGCAACACCAATCGGAATGCCTGCGAACACAATGGTAGTCGGAGCCGGTGGATATAAGTTTATGGACTATGTAAAAGCAGGATTCCCATTGATCATCATTGCAACAGTTGTAAGTATGATTATCCTTCCAATCGCATTTCCATTCTTCCCGTAAGAAGACATGTTGTTGGAGTGAGATATAAAAGAAACTATAAAACAATGAACTAACCTAATCATCAAAGTTACTGGAAATTGCAGCAGTAATGAAAGGAGACCTAAAAATGGATAAAAAAGCACAGGTAGAGCAGCTTACTACTTATATGGCGAACTTTGTTTCCTATATTGGTAAAGTACTGCCGGACGACATCAAAGCAAAGATTGACGAGCTTGCAGAAAAAGAAGACAGCCCGCTTTCAAAGGTTATTTATCAGACAATGCAGAAGAACCAGGTTCTTGCAAAAGAGCTGAACAGACCAAGCTGTCAGGACACAGGAGTATTACAGTTCTGGGTAAAATGCGGAACAAACTTCCCACTCATTGGAGAACTGGAAGCACTCTTAAAGGAAGCAGTTGTAAAGGCTACATTTGAAGCACCGCTTCGTCATAACAGTGTTGAGACATTTGATGAGTACAACACAGGAAAGAATGTAGGAAAAGGAACACCGACAGTATTCTGGGATATCGTACCGGATAGTGATCAGTGCGAAATCTATACATACATGGCAGGTGGCGGATGTACACTGCCAGGAAAAGCTATGGTTCTTATGCCAGGTGAAGGATACGAGGGAGTTACAAAATTTGTTCTTGATGTTATGACATCTTACGGACTGAATGCATGTCCTCCGCTGCTTGTCGGAGTCGGTGTTGCTACATCTGTTGAGACAGCAGCATTACTTTCCAAGAAAGCTCTTATGAGACCACTTGGAAGCCACAATGAAAACGAACGTGCAGCATCTATGGAGAAACTGCTTGAGGATGGAATTAATGCGATTGGCCTTGGACCACAGGGAATGGGCGGAAAGTATTCTGTTATGGGAGTTCACATTGAGAATACAGCAAGACATCCATCCACAATTGGAGTTGCTGTTAATGTTGGATGCTGGTCACACAGACGTGGACACATTGTATTTGATAAGGACCTTAACTACACAATCACAACACATTCGGGGGTGACATTATAATGCTGGAAATAAAAGATGGAAAAAAGATTTTAACAACACCAGTCTCAGCTGAGGATCTCAAAGATATTCATGCAGGAGATATCATTTATCTGAACGGAAGCATGACAACTTGCCGTGACGTTGCACACAGAAGACTCGTTGAAGAAGGACGTGAGCTTCCAGTTGATGTAAAAGATGCAGCAATCTTCCACGCAGGCCCAATTATCAGACCACTTGAGAATGACAAATTTGAAATGGTTTCTGTAGGACCGACAACAAGTATGCGTATGGAAAAATTTGAGTATGAATTTGTAAAAGAGTCTGGAGTTCGTGTAATCATCGGAAAAGGTGGAATGAAAGAAAACACAGAGCGTGCATGTAAAGAATTCGGAGCAATCCACTGCGTATTCCCGGCAGGAAATGCTGTTGTTGCAGCAACAGAAGTTGAGGAAATCGTTGATGCTCAGTGGAGAGACCTCGGAATGCCTGAGACACTGTGGCACTGCCGCGTAAAAGAGTTTGGACCACTGATCGTATCTATTGATACAGAGGGACGTAACTTATTTGAAGAGAATAAAGTAGTCTTCAATGAAAGAAAAGAAAAAGCAATCGAAGAGATTTGCAAACATGTAAGCTTTATTAAATAAGTCGTGCCAGGACATTAAAGTTTACTCGAAAAATCTGAGCCACTCATGCCTGAAAAGCGACTCAGATTTATGAAATCAGAAATCAAACCAATTTTACTGCCATGTAAAAATATACTAAAAAATATAAGCCAAATGATCTGTTCGGCCAGGGACAGATAAAAAAGATATCGGAGCACACGAAAAATGTAAGTGTGTTTCGATATCTTTTTTTGTTTTGCAAAATCTATTTATTTTGTTCCGAAAATGCGATCCCCGGCATCCCCAAGTCCCGGACAGATGTAAGCATCTTTGTTCAGCTCTCTGTCAATATGTCCTACGTACAGCTGAATATCCGGATGTGCTTCCATCAGACGTTCTACGCCCTCCGGAGCAGCAATGATAGCCATGAATTTGATCTTCTTTCCGCCATGTTGTTTGATAAAATCAACAGCAGCAACAGCAGAACCACCTGTAGCAAGCATAGGATCTGTAATAACGATCAGACGTTCAGAGATTGGGCTTGGCAGTTTGCAGTAGTATTCGTGTGGCTCATGTGTCTCCTCATCACGATACAGACCAATATGACCAATCTTTGCAGTCGGGACTAAAGCCTGAAGACCGCTTACCATTCCAAGACCGGCACGTAAGATTGGTACAATAGCAAAGTTCTTGCCTGCAATCTGTGGTGTCATACATTTTTCAATCGGTGTTTCGACTTCCACATCTTCTAATGGAAGGTCTTTTAAAGCCTCATATCCCATTAACATAGCAATTTCTTCTACCAGCGCACGGAATTCAGCAGTTCCTGTATTTTTGTCTCTTAATCGGGAAATCTTATGCTGAATCAGTGGGTGCTTCATCTCAATTACATTATTCATTTTGAATTCCTCCATCCATTTTCTGCCCCCTATTATAACGAGTTTCTTGTTTTGAGACTACCCCTTTTTTTAATAAAAGGGACTTTCGAACAAGATTATTGAAAGTTTGTCGAGTTTTATTTCATGCAATGAATAGGTAGCTTGAGTTTTACAAGATATTAGAGTAAAGTAATATTAAAAGAAGTCAAGAATTTCTACAGGCACTGTTCAAGGTAGCTGTGCCCTCAATGGCATAAGATATGAAGTGGTAGAGAGGTGAAAAAATTATGAAAAATTATTCAGAAGATCCGAGCAGACAATACCATATTCAGGTAGCAAAAGGAGAAGTTGGACGTTATGTGATCATGCCGGGAGATCCAAAACGTTGCGTTAAGATCGCACAGTATTTTGATGATCCGGTTTTGGTAGCAGATAACAGAGAGTATATTACTTATACAGGAACACTGGACGGAGTAAAGGTAAGCGTTACATCTACAGGTATCGGTGGCCCGTCTGCATCAATCGCTATGGAAGAGCTGTACAAATGTGGAGCAGATACTTTCGTAAGAATTGGAACATGCGGAGGAATGCAGACGGAGATTAAGAGTGGTGAGGTTGTAATCGCAACAGGTGCGATCCGTATGGAAGGAACATCCAAAGAATACGCACCGATCGAGTATCCTGCAGTAGCAGATCTTGATGTTACAAATGCATTGGTTGCAGCAGCGAAAGAGAAAAACTTCACACATTATACAGGTGTTGTTCAGTCTAAAGACGCATTTTACGGACAGCATGAGCCAGAGAAAATGCCGGTAGGATATGAACTTATCAATAAATGGGAAGCATGGAAGATGATGGGATGTCTTGCATCTGAGATGGAATCAGCAGCAATGTTTATCTGTGCATCTAAATTAAGAGCAAGAGCAGGTTCTTGTTTTCTTGTTGTTGCAAATCAGGAAAGAGAGAAACTTGGTCTTGAGAATCCAGTTGCTCATGATACAGATATGGCAATCCAGGTAGCCGTTGAAGCAATTCGTAAATTGATCAAAGCAGACCAGGAAAACAAATAAGAAAACTGGTAGTAGCATATGAAAGAAAAGAGGAGGCTGTGATGGAACAGGTTATGGTTGAGAAATTGATCGATACAGCGATTGAGCAACTTAAGTTTTCCTATACACCTTATTCAAATTTTAAAGTTGGGGCAGCGCTTTTAACAAAGAGCGGAAAGATCTATACAGGATGTAATATAGAAAATGCATCTTATACACCAACAAACTGTGCGGAGAGAACTGCATTTTTTAAGGCGGTAAGCGAAGGTGTTCGTGATTTTCAGGCAATCTGCATTGTCGGTGGCAAAGATGGAAAATTGACGGAATACACTGCGCCATGTGGTGTATGCCGTCAGGTCATGATGGAATTCTGTAATCCGAAGACATTTCAGATCATTCTTGCAGTGGATAAAGAACGATATGAAATTTATACTTTAGAAGAGCTGATGCCTCTTGGGTTTGGACCATTAAATTTGGTATAATATATACGAATTAAAAGCTGACAAAGGAAGGGGGATTTAACAATGACAAGGGAAGATATTATAAAATTGCCAAAGGTGGAATTGCACTGTCATCTAGACGGATCACTGAGTCGGGAGTTTGTGGAAAAGAGATTGGGAAGACAGGTGGGAAAAGAAGAACTGAGTGTGTCAAATGACTGTACCAGTCTTGCAGAATACCTGGAAAAGTTTGATCTGCCGGGGCAATGCTTACAAGATGAAGAAGGTCTTGAAGAAGCCGGTTATGATGTGCTTAGAAGTATGAAACAGGAGAATGTGATTTATTCTGAGATCCGTTTCGCCCCCCTTCTTTCAGAGACAGATGATATGAATTGTAACAAAGTGATAGAAGCAGTCCTAAGAGGTCTTGAAAGAGGCAAGAAAGAGTTCGGAATTGACTTCGGCCTGATTGTATGTGCGATGCGGCATCACAGCGAAGAAATGAACTGGCGCATGATACGTACAGCGAGAGAATATCTTGGCTCAGGAGTGTGTGCAGCAGATCTTGCAGGAGCAGAAGCCATCTACCCTATGTCAGAGTTTAAAAATCTGTTCCAGAACACCCACAAGATTGGGATGCCGTTCACAATCCATGCAGGGGAGTGTGGAAGTGCTCAGAACATCATAGATTCCGTGGAAGCTGGGGCAAGAAGAATCGGTCATGGAATTGCAATGAGAGGACATAGTGATCTGATCAAAGAACTTGCCGAAAAGGGAATCGGGATCGAGATGTGCCCAATCAGTAATCTGCAGACAAAAGCAGTAGCAGGACCGGAGGAATACCCGATCAGAGATTTCTTGAATGGCGGTTTAAAAGTAACGGTCAATACGGACAATCGTACGGTCAGTGATACAACAATGACAAAGGAACTGGAATTTATTCAAAACACATACGGAATCCAAGATGATGAAATCTATCTTTTGATGAAGAATGCAGCAGATGTGGCTTTTGCGGAAGATTATGTAAAAGATAAATTGTATCGGATAATGAGGGGAGTTTATGGCGCATAAGTATTTACACGAAATGTTACCGGTTTTCAAGTTCAGAAAAAAAAGAAAAGGAGTGTGGAAATTATGTATAAGAAATTAGTTACATGTCTTGAAAGTGTAAGAAAGAAGATCGATTTTAAACCAGAAGTGGCACTGATTCTCGGATCCGGACTTGGAGACTTCGCAGATGGGATCAAGATTGAGCAGACCATCGATTATACAGAGATTGAAGGATTTCCGGTTTCTACAGTAAAGGGACATAAAGGACGCTTTGTATTTGGTTATGTAGAGGATACACCGGTTGTGATCATGCAGGGACGTGTTCATTATTATGAGGGATATAAGATGTCTGATGTTGTTCTTCCGACACGTCTGATGGGAATGCTTGGGGCGAAGAAGATTCTTCTTACAAATGCGGCAGGTGGATGCAATCCATCTTACAAAGCCGGTGATTTCATGATGATCACAGATCATATTACAACAGGAGTTCCAAGCCCATTGATCGGACCGAATATAGATGAACTTGGAACGAGATTCCCGGATATGAGCGAAGTGTATAGCAAGCGTCTTCAGGATGTGATCCGCAAGTGTGCAGCGGAGTGTGGCGTTGAGATTCAGGAAGGTGTTTACGTTCAGTTTACAGGACCGAACTATGAGACACCGGCAGAGATAAGACTCGCACAGAGCTGGGGCGGAGATGCAGTCGGAATGAGTACAGCATGTGAGGCTATGGCAGCACGTCATATGGGAATGGAAATCTGCGGAATTTCCTGTATCACAAATATGGCAGCAGGAATCTCAAAAGTGGAACTGAATCATAAAGAAGTACAGGAGACAGCAGACCGTGTGGCAAAATCATTTAAGGAACTTGTTACAAAGGTCGTTGTAAACATGTAATGGGGTGTGATTTTTATGAAAAAATATAATCGAATTTTTACGATCGTGATCGATTCATTCGGAGCAGGAGCAATGCCGGATGCTGCAGAGTATGGAGATGCAGGAACAGATACAATGGGACATATTTCTGAGTCTGTGGATGAATTTCATATTCCGAATCTTCAGAAACTTGGAATCGCTAATCTGCATCCACTGAAACAGGTGGCACCGGTAGAAAGACCGATGGGATACTATTCTTTCCTGAAAGAAGCAAGTACCGGAAAGGATACGATGACCGGACACTGGGAGATGATGGGACTTCATATCACGAAGCCATTTAAGACATTTACAGAGACGGGATTTCCGAAGGAATTGATTGATGAACTGGAAAAGAGAACAGGACATAAGGTAATCGGAAACAAGAGTGCCAGTGGCACGGAGATTCTTGATGAACTTGCAGAAGAAGAGATTGCAACAGGTCATATGATCGTCTATACATCTGCAGATTCTGTATTGCAGATCTGTGGAAATGAGGAGACATTCGGACTGGATGAGCTTTACCGCTGCTGTGAGATTGCACGTGATATTACGATGAAAGATGAGTGGAAAGTCGGACGTGTTATTGCAAGACCTTATGTTGGAAAGAAAAAAGGTGAGTTCAAGCGTACAAGTAACAGACATGATTATGCGCTGAAACCATACGGAAGAACAGCACTTAATGCCTTGAAAGACGCGGGATATGATGTGATCTCAGTTGGAAAGATCTTTGATATTTTTGACGGAGAAGGTCTGACAGAATCAAATAAGTCCAAAAGTTCTGTTCATGGAATGGAGCAGACGATCGAAATTTCAAAAAGAGATTTCAAAGGCTTGTGCTTTGTAAATCTTGTGGATTTTGATGCATTGTGGGGACATCGCAGAAATGTGAAAGGATACGCAGAGGAACTTGAACGATTTGATGTGAAATTAGGAGAATTTCTTGGTGGATTGAGAGAGGATGATCTTCTGATCATTACCGCAGATCACGGAAATGATCCGACACACACAGGAACAGATCATACAAGAGAAATGGTTCCGTTTTTCGCTTATTCTCCATCTATGGAAGGATACGGGAAACTGCCGGATTCAGATACATTTGCAGTGATCGGTGCAACGATTGCAGATAATTTCGACGTAAAGATGCCGAAGGGAACGATCGGAGCATCTATCTTAGATGAACTGAAATAGAATAGCTGAGAACGAAATAATACAAAAAGCAAATTCTTTGGAGTTTGCTTTTTGTGTTTTACGGAAGTGAAAAAATGTAGTATAGTAAATTTGAATTGAGCGGTACGGCAAAATGCGGAGGTTAATAATTTCCACCTTAAGGTAATGAAGTTTAGAACAAGGAGACAGAGAAAAATGAATGAAAGATTGAAACGACAGCTTGATTTTGCATTGGAAATAGATAAGGAAAAAAATATTCTGAGACAGACACATCTCTCAGAGCATGGCAGACGGGAAAACGATGCAGAACATGCATGGCATATGGCAATCATGGCATATCTTTTCAGAGAGCATTCAAACGAATCGGTGGATATTGCAAAGGTAATGCTGATGTGTCTGATTCATGATATTGTGGAGATCGATGCGGGTGATACGTATGCATATGATACAGAAGGTTTGAAAACTCAGAAAGCAAGAGAAGATGCGGCGAAGGAAAGAATTTTTTCAATCCTTCCGGAAGATCAGAAACAAGAGCTGATTTCTCTTTTTGATGAGTTCGAGGCATTTGAAACAGCGGAATCTAAGTTCGCACATGCAATGGATAATCTACAGCCGCTGATGCTGAATAACAGCAATGGTGGAAATGATTGGAAAGAGCATGGAGTATGTGCAGATCAGGTTTATGGTCGTCAGAGGAAGACGAGACTTGGATCGGAAAAAATATTTGAAGTTGTAGATCAGATTATCCAGGAAAATGTAAAAAAGGGAACAATTAAAGAGTAAAATGTGAATAACTTTCTTATAAAATGAGAGGAATGTGGAAAAGAATAGCAGCTGTCTAACAAGTGTGTTGTGAGAACAGCTGCTATTCTTTTTGAGAGGGCAAAAATCAGGTGAAAAACTATTTATAATCCATTACCAGAAACATTGGCTTGATTGCAACGATTTCATCATACTCTTCTTTTTCAACTGTTACATTAGAATTCAGAGCTTTCAAATCATCTTTTAAAACCGTGAGTGCTTCAGGAATCGTTTGTGCACGGCCATCCTTCATGATATCCTGCATTCTCTTTAATACGAACGGATGTGCGTAATGTGCTGGAACCGGAAAGTCAGGATATTTCTGGATATAGGCTTCCATTTGCTGGATGGATCGTTCCAGCTGATTTTCGATATATTTTTTATTGTTTTTGGAGGTTGGCAATACATTCGCTCCGGCGAACAGAAAAATTGCTGCCAATCCAAATAACAGGAAATACATACCGAATCCGGCATGAGTCAGAAGGGAGTAGATTCCATAAAGGAATGCTCCGATGCCCAATATTACAACAGCAAGAGCGACCCATTTATAAGCGGGATTGCTTCTGTCATAGGTTCTCTTTTTCTTCGCCGACAGGCTCAGATCCATGTAGTAATCGGATTGCTTTTTAAGATAATTTTCTGCGCGTTCAAGCTTGGTAAGCCGCTTTTTGATTTCTTCCGGAAGAATACGTTCGCGCTGCTTTTCTTCCAGCCATTTTCTTTTTTCTTCCAGTTTTCGCTCGGCTTCTATGCTGTGCAGCGGAATCTGAGGAAATCTTTCTTCAATATAAGCCAAAAGACGATCCACATCTTCTTCATGTTTGAAGTTACATTGTTTTTCTTTTCCATTTTCATATACAACTACGAGATAGGATAACGTTCCAAATGCTCCTTTTCCTGTAAAACCACCTTTGCTCATAGCAATTCTTTTAAAGATTCTTTCTACGGAAGAAATGGGTATGTAATAACGTCTGTCAAAATAAAAACTGTTTAAATAAATTGCTTTTTCCCCAACACCGCAAGGGCCTATTTTTTTGCAGTTTTTTTTGTCAGTGGTTAATTCAGCATCCGGGATTGTTACAGTTCCAAGTCGTTGTGGTTTAAACATAATATCATCTCATTTCATTTGCATATTTTAAAAGAACTGTGAAAAACATGATGTCTGTCTGTTTTTCACAGTCCTATAGTCTTAAGCCTGTTTTCTGGCAGGTTTTCTTGTTGCCCGGATAAAGATTCCAAGGAACAATGCTGCCAGGATAATTCCTACAGGATAAGCAACTGCTGTAGAGAATCCAAGACATTCATCTGCACAGAAGAAATAGGTCATGGAAACGGCACTCATAAATGTTGCAGGAACTGCTGTGATCCAGTAATTCTTCTTCTCGCGGAACAGATACATACTTGCTGTCCACAAAACGATCATTGCTAAAGTCTGGTTTGTCCAGCTGAAATATCTCCATACAATGGCATAATCAAGATGTCCTACAAAAGCACCGACTGCCAGAAGCGGTACACAGAGAATCAATCGTTTCTGCAATTTATTCTGATCGATCTTGAACCAGTCTGCAAGTACAAGACGGGCACTTCTGAATGCAGTGTCTCCGGAAGTAATCGGGCATACGATAACACCGATCATTGCTAATGCTACACCGATGCCTCCCATTGTTTTAATACAAACATCATAAATAGCGGCTGACTGACCATTTGCAAGAATCTCACTTAGTCCAGTGCTTAGACCACCGGTTACTTTGTAAATTGCACAACCTGCGGCTGCCCAGATCAGTGCGATCACACCCTCGGCTACCATTGCTCCATAGAATACGAAATGTCCCTGTTTCTCAGATTTCATACAACGAGCCATCAGAGGGGACTGTGTAGAATGGAAACCAGAAATAGCTCCACATGCTACAGTGATAAACATGAAGCTCCAGATTGGTTTTCCGTCAGGATGCATATTTGTAAAGTGGCTCCAGATTTCCGGAATTGTATAATTCGGATTTGTGAAGATACCGATGATAACACCAAGAGCCATGATGATCAGACAGATACCAAAAATCGGGTAGATGCGTCCGATAATCTTATCAATAGAAATAAAGGTCGCGATAAAATAATATAACAAAATAATCCAAAGCCAGAATTCAGGATTTGCAAGAAGTCCGGTGATACCTTTGTTCCCAAGCAAAGTGACGATCAAGCCGGCAGGACCTACTGCAAATACAGTACCAACCATGACAAGAAGTACTACACTGAATACACGCATAACATTTTTCATGACATTTCCAAGATAGATTCCACATACCTCAGAAATCGATGCTCCGTCATTTCGTTCAGAAAGCATACCGGAGAAATAATCATGTACACCTCCGGCAAAAATTGTACCGAATGTAATCCAAAGAAATACGACCGGTCCCCATAAAGCACCCTGCATGGCACCAAAAATAGGTCCAAGACCGGCAATGTTAAGTAATTGCACAAGGAATAACTTCCATTGCGGCATAACGACATAATCTACTCCGTCATTGATTCTGACAGCAGGAGTTTCTCTGTCGTCAGGTGTGAATGTGTTCTCAACCACCTTTCCATAAACAAAATATCCGCCAATAAGTAACGCTAAACAAATAATAAAACTAATCATACAAACACCTCCAGAAGATTTAAATGTTAGCGTTTTTTCAACCCACCTATATTATAGGATTGTTTATAAAAATTTCAAGGTTTTTAGACAAAATTTATATAATTTGTCTAACTGTTCAGAGCCAAGCAAAATTTCAAAAACAGGTGTAAAATGCGTAGCATTTTGGAGGTTGGCTCTGAACAGTTACTAATTTATCTAAAAATAAAGAAAAATATCATTTGAAGCTTCATGACTGGCGATTACCGTCGCAGATTGTTATAATAGAACTACAGTCTGCTTCCGTATTTGGCGGTCGGACAAGAGATAAGCAATGAAAAATATAGATATACAGTTCCGTGGAGGGATAACTTATGATAACTTTAAATGATTACCTGTACTCCGGTGATACTATTTTCAGAGTATTGCAGAATTACATTACAGATTTAAGAGAAGATGCGCGAAAGACAAAAAATGAAATTGACCTGATTCATTGCAATTTCCTGATCCAGATCAGAGAACTTCTGGAGCATAATGATTTCCTCACGACTCAGTCACAGCAGATACGGGAATTTTATAAATATATGACAAAAGAATATCCATATCTTGCATTTACAGTAAAGGGAAGAATCAAGTCGTTGATCCGTGCGGAAGAGAAATTTAACGGTTATATTGTAAAATATATTTCAGATTACCATGAAAAGTACGGAACATATCCGACAACGGCAGAGTTAAAGCGCAGTCTTAGCTGCTTTCGTGATCTGATCGCATATCGAATTGTGATTTCTATGCCAAAATGTCATTATGAAAATGAAGAAGAGCGTCAGATCGCAGAACTGGAATGTCTGTACGGGATAGCGAATGTACTACCGGGCTTTCTTGAGGAAAGAGGGTTTACAGCGGAGCCGGCAAATGGTGTGATGGAAAGTCATTCACCACTCATGGATGACAATGTCAGACCATATTACAGAGATTATATTTCAGACAGCCAGCCGGATGAATACCAGTCACTGCACATTACATTCTATGATAACTGTTCAAGAAGTTATATTGAGGTTCAGATCCGTACAAAGCAAATGGATGATATTGCAGAGATTGGGCCGGCAAACCATCTGGGATATGAGAAAAAACAAGAGAAAGAGCGCGCCAGAAGAAATGCGATTCCAAGAGGTGAGTGCATTTATTTTGATGAGGCGTATGAGCGCGGAATGAAGCTGTTGGGATTGGATCTGGCGAAGCTGGATGTAAATATGTTTGCAGCGATGAATAACAGTTTGATCAATGACGGGTGTGGATTGTTTCGAGGAAGACTGATCTTGCCGTATGAGCATTTGTCGAGATTTCAGAATGATCTGATTGATTAGAATTAAATGATAATTTCACACTTCAAATCATAGAAGCTTTGAAGCGATGATGATATATTGTAGCTACATTTCGTGGCAGAAATGCAAAAATGATTGAAAAATTTCTGCTGATATTTAATATGGAGGAGTTTACGAATGAAAAGAAGAATTAATGGACACATAAGATTATACGCACTTGTCGGCTCTTCGGTAGAACATTCAGGTTCTCCGGCTATGCAGAATTATAGCTTTGAAAGCTTGGAATAGATGCAACATGACAGGACATATCACTGATGGAGCCGGAAGAACGGCTTCGTTCGGAGCTTGCAGTTGCGGATGTTGTGTATAATCTGTTGGAGACATTGCTTGTAAAGAAGGTGAAAGAAGCAGGATGCCGTGCCGTAATCGGTGGAAGCTACTGGAGAAATCACAGCCATAAATACAATCAAAAGAATTTGTTCTCCGTCTTTATTCCATCCTTTGAGACCACTTATCTTTAGAATAAGTAATGCAATAAGCGGGATTGTAATTAAGCGCATGAACGAAATAAAATACGTTCTTTTGTCCGTTAATATTTTTTTTAGCTCCATTCCGCCAATTAACATTCCGGTTACAAACATACTCACTGGTCCAATCATGGCACCTACTGAGCCAAGTGTTCCTGTAATAATTTCTGGCAGACGTATTTTTGCAAAAAACAAAGTAATTGCAATTATTATGGTAATAATATTAATGTTGGAAAAAATTTTTTTGGATTGAATCCTTTCTCGTGGCTGAGTACATTTTTGCAATGTGTCCAGAAAAAAAGGTTTGAAGTCCCATAAATACACAGGCATAGAATACCCATTTTTCACCAAGCATAAATGTTACAATCGGTACAATCAGATTTCCTGAATTGGAATAATAAATAGACAGTATTTCTACTTCATTCAAATTCAATAATTTCCCAATCAGATTTACAATCAAAAGTAAAATAATCAAAAGTAGTAAGGAGGCAATACCAGCAAGTTTTAGCCCATTTACTTTTTCCTGCGTGTAGTCTACCTGAAAAGCATTTAAAATTACCGAGGGTACAATCAGATACAGTACAAGTGTAGATAATACTTTGCTGTCTTCATCTGTTAATAATCCAAGTTTTACCACGGCATAGCCCATAAAAATCATAAGAAATAGTTTCGCAATCTGTTCCATTAAAAGTATACTCAGCTCCATTTTTATCCTCTTTTCGTATTAATTTTAAAATTCACGTAACTGTTCAGAGCCAACTTCCAAATAAAATTTCAAAAACAGTCTTAAAAATACAAGCATTTTATAGCTGTTTTTGAAATTTTGCTTGGCTCTGGACAGTTACAAATATTCTATTACAATAAGATTTGATGCGGAGTTACTTTTATTAAAAGGCAGTAATTTGATTATTTAGACATTTTATAAATGTTTATAATATCGTCTTTATTTAATGGTTGGAAAAATCCGACAGTACCGCCTCCAGTAGCAACGCATTTCTCAGCCATTTCTTTAATCTGATCATCTGTAGGATCTATACCTAATTCATGAAGATTGATTGGCATTCCAATTTTATGACACCAGTCTTCCCAAGCTTCAATACCTTTAAGCGCTGTAGCTTCTACATCATAGAAATTTTCTGGTACATCGAAGACACGAACGGCAAACTGGGCAAATCTTGCAGGATTTGTTTTATAAACATAACGAGCCCAACTTCCCCATACAGCACAAAGTCCTGCGCCGTGAGCCACATCAAACATACCGCCAAGTTCATGCTCAATTTTATGAGAAGCAAAATCTGACTGACGTCCTGTACCGGTAAGGCCATTGTGTGAAAGACTTCCAGCCCACATCAGTGTAGCACGTGCCTCGTAGTCATCAGGAGTCTTAACAGCAACCTGTGCTGCCTCGCGGACTGCAACGAGAAGTCCTTCTGCGATACGGTCGATCAGGTCAACATCCTTTGTATTTGTGAAGTAACGCTCCATTGTGTGCATCATAATATCAGAAGCTCCACTTGCTGTCTGGTAAACAGGAAGTGTATATGTAAGTTCTGGGTTCATGCATGCAAACAGTGGGCGTGCACAATCATGGTTATAAGAGCGTTTCAGATTTTGTTGACCTTCGTATTCTTCAATTGTAATTACCATAGAATTACTCGTTTCAGATCCTGTTGCAGCAATTGTAGAAATACAGCCAATCGGTGCAATTTTATCTGTTTTTACTTTTCCCATGAGTAGATCTTCCAGTTCAAAGTCATTAGCAAGGCCGTAGGCAATTCCCTTAGCAGAGTCAATTGCACTTCCCCCACCAATTGGGAGAATGAAGTCTACACCTTCTTTTTTGCAGAGTTCAATTCCTTTTTTTACAAGACTGAGTCTTGGGTTGGGAACAACTCCGTCTAAATCTACATATTCAAGTCCAGCGTCTGTGAGGCCTTTATGAATCCGATCTAAAGTACCATTCGCCTGAAGATAATCTCCACCAAAGTGAACGAGCACTTTATGACCACCGAGCCTTTTGATTTCTTTTCCGGCTTCAGCTTCTACGTTTTTACCAAAAATAACTTTGGTAGGGTTATGAAATTCAAAATTAATCATTATAATTTCCTCCTTAAAGCAGTAATGATTAGTGTAACTGTCTGACACAAAGAGTACAGAACAGTTATGAATAGTTTTGGTATGTTTTCATTATAGGAATAAAAATAGAAAATGAATAATGGAGAAATTGCACTAAGTTAGTGAAACTAATTTCTGATGGACAGATGATAGTGAAGTAAAGTATTCTTATAAAAGTACTTTAAATAGGAAGAGACAAGAATTTTCAAGTCAAAAAAGGAAACCAGATACAGTTTGCTTGGGCGAAATACACAAAAAAACAACGGATACAATTGTTAAACACGACATAATCACACATTGTTTTCACCAAGTTAGTATGAGCTAGATGAAAATATCTGATTTGTAGAATGAACCGAGTGCTGTGTATAATAGGCTCAAGCAGCAAGGAATACAAGAATTTGAAGGCGGGAGATGAAAATGCTTTTAGCTAGAGAGAAGAAAATTGTTACGCTGCTCATAGAACATGAGGACAAATTGACAACCACACAGATTGCTACTTCATTGAAGGTTAGTTCCAGAACGATCAAAGCTGATATTAAGAAGATCAATGAGGAGTTGGAGAAACATTCCTGTAGGATTAACAGTCAGCAGGGTGTAGGACTCTGGATTGAGTATGACAACCATGAGGCTAAAAAATACCTGAAAGAAGTCACAAGGGATACAGCAGATTTGTATCTGTCTCCGGAGGTCAGAAAGTATCATCTGGCTGTTGAGCTTCTCTTACAGGATGATTACACATCTATGGAGGCTCTTGCAAAGGAGTATTACATAAGCAAAGCTACTGTATTGAATGATCTGAATGAGTTGGATGAGCTGTGGGAACATTATGGAGTTCACTTCATTAAGAAAGTGAAATATGGAATTAAAGTGGAGGGAAATGAAAGTCAGATACGTTCGGCGTTGTTAGAAGCGCTCAAAAGAGCCGGTGGAAGACAAAAAGTAACTGTATCGAATATTCAAAGCCATTTCACCTCAGTAGAACTGAAGGATTTAAGAGAAATCATTGGTCAAATGGAAGGAAGATTTCAGTTTATACTCACTGACATATCAGTAGGTGAACTGATGCTGGATCTGGCCGTAATGCTGGAACGATTATCCGCAGGGAAGACGATGGACCATGAAGGCTCTATCCCGGGAAGAGAATCAAGGCGGATGGATTTCGTGTTAGGTTATCTGAAAGAACATCTGACAGAATCCTTTGGAATTGAGATTCCGGATACAGAAGATTGTTATCTGAGAATTTGTTTGAGTGGTCTTCGCTTTCATGTTCCAATGGAAAAAGAGCAGTCTCTTAAAGAGAAAAGAGAACGCAATCCAGAGATGTTTGATTACATGATGGATTTGTTGATGGAATGTGACAGAAAGTTCTATCTACAGTTAGAGGAAGACGATGAATTGATCAATGCTTTGATGGATCATTTGGAATGCATGGTACTGAGACTACACAGTAAAATGTATACTTACAATCCGATTCTGGATGCGATAAAGAAAGAATTGTTTTATGAATATGAAATTGCATCTTTCTTTATGTCAAAGTTTACAGTTAAGTACGGATTTAATCCAACAGAAGATGAGATTGGTTTTATTACATTTCATATTGGGACATCGATTGAAAGAATGAAACAAAAACAACATCAAAAATTTACTGCAACGTTAGTTTGCATGACAGGATTTGGTACGTCTCAGTTCTTGCGGGCTAAGCTGGCAGGAAGTTTTTCGAATTTGGAAATTAGGGAAGTTTTCTCAGCATCAAGATTATCAGAAATCAAACTAGAAAAACAAGATTTTGTGATTGCTACAGTTCCGATTGAATTGGAAGGAATTCCGGTTATTCAGGTTTCCCCGGTTTTGAGTGAGACAGACATCAAGAAGATTCAGAAGTTTCTGATGAAGAAGAAGGAATATGAACCAGAAACTCAAAAGAATTATGAATACCTGCAGCAGTTTCTGCACAGTGAGATTGCGATGTTTGACTGTGATCTGAAATCAAAAGAGGAAGTGATTCATCTTCTCGGAAGCAGGATGATCACAGAAGGATATGTGGATGAAGGATTTATTGATTCGGTATTTGAACGAGAAAATCTTTCGGAGACGGCGCTTGGAAACTTAATCGCAATTCCACATGCATTTGAAGGCCATATAAAGAAACAGGGAATCGGAATAATGACACTGAAAAAACCGATTAACTGGGGTGACGAAAAAGTTCAGCTGATCTTTCTACTGTCTTTGGATGTTAATTCAAAAGATTACATCAAAGGAATCTTTGGAGACGTATTGGAGTTGACAAAAGACAAGAAGGCGATGGAAGTAATATTAAAGGCCAGGAGATTTTCAGAAATGTTCAGATAGACAGAAAGGAGCTACAAAAATATGAGTATGGCAGATATGATAGACAAAAGGCTTGTTTCTTTCGGACTAGATGTAACAAATAAAGAAGATGCAATCCGAAAAATCTGCAAAATGATGTATGATGCCGGAAAAGTATCAAGCTATGAAGACTACTTACAGGGAGTTAAAGACAGAGAACTTGAATTTGAGACCGGCATGGGAAATGGAATTGCAATCCCACATTGTAAAGGGGGCTGTGTAAAAGAAGCAGCATTTACTCTGGTAAAGCTGAATCAAAAGATCGAATGGGGATCTCTTGATGGAGAACCTGTTGATTATGTTATTATGCTGGCGGCACCAAACACAGCAGATAACGTACACTTGAAAATGTTATCTAGTTTAGCAGTAGGCCTGATGGATGACGATTTCAGAGAGGCATTAAAGGATGCTACTGACGTAGATCAGATCATCGATATATTTAAAAGTAAAAAGGAGGAATAGGAGTATGTATTTAGTAGCAGTATGTAGTTGCCCTGTAGGAATTGCCCACACTTATATGGCAGCAGCAAATCTGAAAAAGGCGGCTCAAAAAAAAGGAATCGAAATCAAGGTTGAGACGCAGGGAGCACAGGGAGTAGAAGACGAGATTACAGCAGAAGATATTGCAAGATGTGATGCGTGCATTATTGCTAGTGATGTAAAAATCAAAGGATCCAGTCGTTTTAAAGATGTTCCGACGATGAGTTTTAAGGTAAATGAACCAATCAAAGATGCAGATGCAGTAATTGATGAGTTAGTGGAGGCATTAGGATAATTATGGCAGAACTTCAAAGAAAAAAACAAAAAAGTGTAGGTACAGTTTGTAAAGATGCAATCATGACAGGTATTTCCTACATGATTCCGGTAATCGTTGGTGGTGGTGTTATCACAGCGATTGCAAAAATGATGGGAGGATATAACATTGGAGACACAGCTGCCGAGATGCAGACATTGGCTCAGGTTATTTTCACAATTGGTAACAACTTGTTTGCATTTGCAGTCCCTTGTCTGGCAGCATTTATTGCGTATGCTATTGCGGATAAGCCGGGTATTGCTCCTGGATATGCAATGGGTGTACTTGCAGGACTTATGAAAACAGGATTTGTAGGTGGTCTTGTTGGAGCTCTGATTGCAGGATGGTTTGTTCTTCAAATGAAGAAGATTAAAGTTCCGAAGGCATTACAGGGAATTATGCCGATTATGTTTATTCCAGTACTTTCGACATTGATTGTTGGGTTGTTGATGTGGTATGTTATTGGTGTTCCGATCGCATGGTTGATGGGAATTGTTACAGGATGGCTGACAGCTTTAAGTGCTGGTTCAAGATTCGTACTTGGTGCAGTTATTGGTGCAATGATCGCATTTGACAATGGTGGTCCGGTTAATAAGACAGCAGCTCTGTTTGTAAATGGACTGAATGCTGATGGATTCTTTATTCCTACATCTGCTAAGATGTGTGCAGGTATGACATCTCCTCTTGGAATTGCTATTTCTACAGTACTTCCATGGAGCCGTAACAAATTCACTAAAACAGAGAAGGAGCAGGCTTTATCATTGGTAATTCTTTCTTGCTGCTATGTTCAGGAAGGTGTAATCCCATTCCAGTTGAAAGACCCGGTAAGACTGACAGCCTCTATCTGTGTTGGTGGTGCAATTACAGGTGGTCTGTGTATGATGTTTGGACTGGAATCTCCGGCAGTACACGGTGGTGTATTCTCAGTGGCTATGACATCTAACCCACTTCTGTTTATTGGACTGTGGCTGTTGGGAGGCTGTATCACAGGTCTTCTGTATTCTATCCTTAAGAGACCTCTTGCAGAAGGTGCTGAGGATGAGGAAATGGAGAATCCGTTGATTTAAGAGTTGTTTGAAAAGTAAATAAATGCAGAGAGTCTGCCATTGGCAGCTTCTCTCACATGCTTTAGTATGTAAGTGAGATGTCTGCTCAGGACATCTCACTTTTTAAAATCAGGAGGAAGAAAAATGTATGTATCAATGAAAGACATGCTGTTACATGCGCATCATAATAACTACGCAGTTATGGCAATTAATTGTGTTAATATGGAGCAGGTGAAGGCAGTTATCGAGTCAGCAGAAGAAGAGAAGTCCGCAGTTATTATTAATATTTCTCCTCGCCAGATGAAGGCGCATGGATATGGATATATAATGGCGCCATTGATTGAAAATCTTGCAAAGAGAGCATCTGTACCAGTTGCGTTCAATTTAGATCATGGGGCGAATTTTGAGGATATTACAGCTGCAATGCAGTATGGATTCTCTAGTGTAATGATCGATTCATCCAGCTATGAATTCGAAGAGAATGTAAGAAGAACACAGCAGATCGCAAGTCTCGCACATGGAATGGGACTTTCCTGTGAGGCAGAGCTTGGACATGTAGGACAGGCAGCACAGGCCGATGACAGTAATGTGGATCTGTATACAAATGTAAAACAGGCAAAAGAGTTCGTAGAGAGAACAAACTGCGACTGTCTGGCAGTGGCAATTGGAACAGCACACGGAGCATATCCAAAAGGAATGATTCCAAAACTTGATTTTGAACGTCTGAAGGAACTTAAAGCAGAACTTGATATGCCACTTGTACTTCATGGAGGTAGTGGTGCTGGCGAAGAGAATATCAGAAAAGCTGTCGCATGTGGAATCAACAAGATTAATGTGTGTACAGATCTGATGCGTCATGCAACAAATGCATCTATCGCAACATTAAAAGAAAATCCGCAGATTGATTATATGGATTTATGTATTGCTGTGGAAGATGCAATGAAAGATTTTATTAAATCTTATATGAGAGTGATTGGTTCTAGCGGACGTTATTCATTCGAGAAACACAACGGACCTGAACTCGACTAAAGAGGTTAGGATAAATTCAGGAGGTAGCTATGTCAGTTTGGAGTGACGTTTTAATAGGTCTTGCATTTGTGGCAGGAGGATACTGGTTGATTAAGACGATTTACCAGTGGAATCGTTTTAGAAGAAGCATTTATATAGAAATCTATTCAAGCTATTTTGAGTATGCATTTCGTAGGAAAAATCTAATACGTTTGTCTGAAAGTTTTTATTTGAATAATGAGTTTGGAAAGCATAAGATTTTCTATCAGATTGCACAGGGCAAGAATGAGAAGACTCCACAGGCATATATCCTGATACTCATCCCATCGGGAATCTACGTTTTGAATGTGAAGAATCAGAGCGGAAAGGTTGTTCTGAAGAAACATGGAGATTACAAGCAATATTACACGGAAAAAGGGAAGAAGGGACAGGCGGACAAACAGCATGAGTACCTGTTCAAGAATCCAATGGATGAGAGCAGATTTTTTGCAAAGAGAATAGAGCAGAGAATCGGGGCTACTAAGATTCCGGTGCGTTCTGTTATTATATTCCCAGAGCATGCAGAAATTACATGGGATGGAACACCTGAAAATGAAATTCCTGTAATCCATAGGAAGCAGCTGATTCAGACACTGAAAGAAGAAAATGAAAAGAATGAGAGGGTGCTTTCTGACGACCAGATTGATGAATTGTATCATCTGCTGGCGGATGAATCTATCGAATTAGAAAAAAACAGTTAATATAAAAAGCTGCCGCTTTATAAAATAATCTTTTATAAAGCGGCAGCTTTTGAGTTTTTCATTGATAAAAGTTTAAAAGAAAAAATTATTTTTTATATGGTGCTGTACTTCCTCTTTTTACAAGGGTTGGCAGCAATGTGATTTGTTCGACAGGAGCATCTGGCTGTTCGATTCTATGGACAATCTTCTTAGCAACAAGCTCACCAATCTGTGTATAAGGATGGGAGATTGTAGTTAGATTAACCATTGCTGTATCAGAAAAAGGAATATCATCAAAACTGACGATGCTTAAATCTTCTGGAATTCGTATTCCTGCACGGATGCAGGCATCCATCAATCCATAACAGGTGAAATCGCCTCCAACAAATACGGCAGAAGGGGGATTGTCAGAATGAAGAATAATTTTTTTGGCAAACTCCCGTCCAAATTCCATGTTCAGTTTTCCCGCACGGATCAAAGTCTTATCTAATGGAATTCCGGCTTCCTGAAGTGCATAGACATATCCCTCGTAACGTCCCTGACTGGTTGTAGAAATTTCTGGTCCGCGGAGCATGGCGATTCGCCGATGACCAAGTTCTAGAAGATGCTTTGTTGCGAGATATCCGCCCTGCATATTGTCCAAAGTGATCGTATCGTATGTGTTGGCAATGCCGAGTGTCCTGTTGACGAGAACAATCGGGCAGTCAGCCTGCTTTAAGAATTGAGAAAAATCATCCTCTTTTCTTGCGTCTGCCATAATCAGACCGGAGAATCCATAGTCTAAAAGACTCCAGAGAGATTCACGGTCTTTTCGTGTCATATCTGCACTGTTATAAAGTGTCATAAGATACCCCTTTTCGCGAAGAGAAGTACTAATCGTCCAGACAAGCTGTGCGTAGAAAGGATTCCGGATATCGGAAACTACAAGCGCGATGATATTCTGTTTTCCAGTAGCAAGTCCTCTGGCCATAGAGTTTGGATGATAGTTCAGTTCTGCCATGACCTGCTCTACTTTTTCACGTGTGGATTCCTTTACATTTGTTTTTTTTGTCAGAACCCTTGAGACAGTAGAACGAGAGACATTTGCTTTTTTTGCAATATAGTTAATATCAATTTTCTCATTCATGATGTTACCTCATTTGGTTTTTCTATTGGTGCTGTCAAAAGTCTTTTTCTTAATCTTGAGTATATCATAAATACTTCTTAAAACCAATAAAAACAGATTTAAATAATGGGAGCGGTATTCACTAGTATAGTGAAATAAACTATTTATTTGTGCAAATAAAACAAGAAATAAAATAAAAATTGTGACAATTTCAGATTGAAAAAGGCTATAAAATATAATAAACTATGGGTAGTTCGAAAGAACAAATATTTTTTTGAATATTTATGGGAGCGGTTTCATAAAATGATCAGCGTAAGCTGAAAGGAGTTTGAGATGATAAAGGGACAAGAGGTCTGGAATGTTCATGTGACGAAAGGCATGGAAATGCGGACGATCGGAAATCGCCAGGTCTGTACATTCTCAGATATGAAAAATAATTATTATGAGATTCTTGAGGAGACAGCGGAGAAATTTCCAGATAAGATTGGATTTTCTGACAACTGGAATAGAGCCTACACCTATGGAACGTTCATCGGGATGGTAGATGATTTTGCACAGTGGCTGAAAGAAAAAGGGCTTCAAAGAGGACAGCATGTAGGAATGCTTCTTCATAATAGTATTGAGTTCTGTACTGTGTTCTATGCAATCTGCAAGATTGGTGCTGTTGTGATTCCATTTCCAAGTAAATATAGAGAGCACGAGATACAGGCATTGATTGAAAAAGCAGATATTGATCTGTTGGTGGCAGCAGAAAGATTTACAGACTGGGTGAAAAAGTATGAGGAACAATTTCCAATTGTCTATTCTGTTGACGAGGAAGAAGGATATGGATTCCGGCATCTTGAACTGCCGAAAGGAAAAAGAGGCGGTTCACAGGGAAAGCTTGAAGATGAGATGATTCTGATGTTTACCTCGGGAACGACATCGGTCAGTAAAGGTGTTGTGATGAAGAATTACAATGTCATTCATGCGACGATGGTATATCACCGATTATGTGAGATAACACCGGAAGATAAGACGATCATACCAGTTCCGATTTATCATGTAACGGGGTTGATTGCATTGTTAGGACTGTTTGTTTATTCTGGTGGAACTGTTTATTTATACAGAAGATATGAAGCACATCGTATTTTGGAATGTATTGAAAAGAATAAGATCACATTCATGCATGGTTCGCCAACAGTTTTTGGACTTTTGATGGATCTGAAAGAAGAGTATCCGGCACTTCCTTCCTTGCGTATGATGTTGTGCGGAAGCAGTTATATGCCGGTGGAGAAGTTAAAGCAGTTACATAAATGGCTGCCGACCACAGAGATTCGTACTGTATTTGGCATGACAGAGACAGCAAGCCCGGGAACTCTGTTTCCGACGGATACGGCTTTAAGTATTTATCCATCTTCTTCCGGAAGACCTGTTCCAGGACTGGAACTTAAAATTCTTGATGATGATGGACACGAGGTTGAGACGGGAACTGTCGGAACAGTTTATATCCGTGGAGCTAATGTAGTGGAATACTATTATAAGATGGAATCACCGTTATTTACAGAAGATGGCTGGCTCGATACGGGAGATATGGGATATCAGAACGAGGATGCATTTGTGTTTTTCGTAGACCGTAAGAAAGATATGGTTAACCGTGGTGGAGAGAAGATTTGGTGTACTGATGTAGAGGATGAACTTATCGCATTTAAGGGGGTTAAAGATGCAGCGGTTGTCGGAATTCCTAATGAGAAGTACGGAGAGGTTGCAGCAGCCGTTGTAGTTCTTGAAAAGGGTGCACAACTTACAGAGGAACAGATCAAAGAAGAAATGTTAAAAGAGATGGCAAGATTCAAGGTGCCGGAGCGGATTCTTTTTCTGGATGCAATTCCGAAGACACCGGGACTTAAGACAGATAAGAAGTATATCAGAACACTTTTTCAATAGAAGAGGAGGCATTATGTTAAAAGCAAATTTTATTACTGCACAGGAGGCAGCAGAAAAGATCCAGGATGGGTCTACATTATGCACGATAGGAATGACACTGGTCAGTGCAAGTGAATCAATTTTGAAAGCAATTGAAAAGAGATTTGAAATGGTTGGTCATCCTGCCGATATTACTTTGGTTCATTCCTGTGGACAGAGTGATAGAAAAGATGGAATTCAGCATTTGGCGCACGAAGGGCTTGTCAAGAGAATTGTTGGATCCCATTGGGGTCTGCAACCGAGATGGATGGAGATGATTGCCAACAGTCAGGTAGAAGCATATTGTCTGCCGCAAGGACAGATTGCACAGCTTTATCGAAGTATGGCATGTGGACTTCCAGGTAAGATGTCTAAGGTTGGACTTGGTACTTTCATTGATCCGAGAGTAGAAGGAGGAAAGATGAATGACCGTACAAAGCCACTTCCAGATATTGTGGATATTCTCGAATATGGCGGAGAAGATTACATGTTTTATAAAGAGATCCCGCTTGATACTGTTCTGATTCGAGGAACGGTATGTGATGAGATGGGAAATCTTACGACAACAGAAGAGGCAATGAAACTGGAAGTACTTCCAGCAGTTCTGGCAGCTAAAAGATATGGCGGACGCGTTATTGCACAAGTAAAACAGGTGGTACAGTCAGGAACGATCAATCCAAAGGATGTAACGGTTCCTGGAGTATTTATTGATGATATTGTTGTATGTGAGAATCCAATGGAAGATCACAGACAGACTTCATCTTGGTACTATGACCCATCCTACTGCGGACTTGCAAGAGTACCGGCAGGAGATATTCCACCGGCACCGTTCAACGAGAGAAAGTTTATTGCAAGACGAGGAGCACAGGAACTGTATAGAGGAGCAGTCATCAACCTTGGAACAGGAATTCCAAATGACATGATCGGAAAGGTCTGCAATGAGGAAAAGGTATCCGATGATGTTGTTATTACGGTAGAGTCTGGTATTTATGGTGGTGTTCAGGCCGGCGGAATTGACTTCGGAATTGGCCAGAATCTGATGGCAATGATTGGCCATCATGAGCAGATGGATTATTATAACGGAGCTGGTGTAGACATTACATATATGGGGCTTGGAGAACTGGGAGAAGACGGAAGCGTCAACTCCACAAAGATGGGAACAAGATGTACTGGAGCCGGTGGATTTATTGATATTACACAGAATGCGAAGAAGATCGTATTCCTTGGAACATTTACTGCAAGCGGTGCAAAATATGAATTCAAAGATGGTAAGTTGAACATTCTTCAGGAAGGCAAGATCCGCAAGATGGTGAGAAATGTAGCACAGCTTTCCTTTAACGGACCGATGGCAAGAAAGAAAGGTCAGGAGGTTATGATCGTGACAGAACGTGCAGTCTTCGAGCTCTGCAAAGAAGGTGTGAAGCTGATTGAGATTGCACCAGGTATCGACCTTCATACACAGATTCTAGATATGATGGATTTTAAGCCGATCATCAGCGAGGAACTAAGGGAAATGGATGCGTCCCTGTTCATTCAGAACGGACCATTCGGATTACAGCTTAAAGAGAAATAATCAAACGGGTAACAATTAAAATTAACATAAAAGAGGTACAAAAACATGGAGAAAAACAAAGTAGCAGTTATCGGAGCAGGATTGATGGGAAATGGAATCGCACAGGCTTGTGCGACAGCAGGTTACGATGTAGTAAATATTGATACATTCGAAGCTGCAATCGAAAAATCAAAAGCAACAGTAGAAAAATTGTTCAGCCGTAAAGTAGCAAAAGGATCTATGACAGAAGAGAAGAAAGCAGAAATCCTTGGACGCCTGACATACAGCCAGAACTTCGAAGATGTAAAGGGTGCGTTTCTTGTAGTTGAAGCAGTGCCTGAGAAGATTGAGATTAAAAAAGATACATTTAAGAAAGTAGATGAGCTTGCAGATGCAGAGACAATCATTGTATCTAACACATCAGGATTGAGTATCTCTGAGATAGCATCTGTTACAAACCGTCAGGACAAAGTAATGGGAGCACACTTCTTCTATCCGGCACCGGTTATGAAGCTTCTTGAGCTGGTTCGTGGACTTGTAACATCCGATGAGACATATGATGTAGTGAAAGAATTTGCAGGAAAGATTGGAAAGACAACAGTAGATGCTCCAGAGTTTCCTGGATTCATGGTAAATCGTATCCTTGTTCCAATGCAGAACGAGGCAGCCTTCATGGTAATGGAAGGAAGCAAACCGGAAGATGTTGACAACGCAATGAAGCTCGGATGTAATCACCCGATGGGACCAATCGAGCTGACAGACTTTGTTGGAATCGACACAATGCTTGCAACAATGACAGGACTTTACAACGGATTCCATGACAGCAAATATCGTCCATGCCCACTTCTTGAGACAATGGTCAAATCAGGAATGCTTGGAAAGAAGACAGGACAGGGATTCTACAAATACGATGAAAAAGGAAATAAGATCGGATCTAACTTCTAAAAATAAAATTGCAGATTCAATAAATATAGTATCAAAGGCGGTTCTTGCTTACGAGAGAGAACCGCAAAAAACAGAACAACAGGAGGATATAAAAATGAAAGAAGTAGTTGTTGTAAGTGGAGTAAGACTTCCAGTAGGAAGCTATGGTGGAAGCTTAAAGGATATCACAGCAATCGATATGGGAGCTATGGTAGTTAAAGAAGCTGTGAAAAGAGCAGGAATCCAGCCATCAGATGTTGATGAAGTTGTAATTGGACAGGTTGGAGAAGTTGCAGAGAATGGCTTCATTGCAAGAGCAGTCAGTTTAAAAGCTGGAATGCCAAAAGAGACAACAGCATATTCTGTAAACCGTCAGTGTGGATCAGGACTTCAGTCTATTGCAGAAGCTGTTATGGAGATTCAGACAGGACAGGCAGATGTTGTTGTTGCAGGTGGTACAGAGAACATTTCCAGACTTCCATATTATGTAAATGATGCACGTTGGGGAGCAAGAATGGGACATAAGGTATTCGAGGATGGAGTGATTGATATCCTGACATGGCCTCTGGATGGAAACCACAATGGTGTGACAGCAGAAAATGTAGCAGAGAAATACCATGTAACAAGAGAAGAACAGGATGCGTTCGCAGTACGCAGCCATCAGAGAGCATGCAAGGCAATCAAAGAAGGTAAATTCAAAGATGAGATTCTTCCAGTTGAATTGAAAGATCGTAAGGGAAATATAACAATATTTGATACCGATGAAGGTCCAAGAGAAGGACAGAGTATGGAAAAACTTGCAAAACTTCGTCCATGTTTTGTGAAAGGCGGTACAGTTACAGCAGCAAATTCATCCAGCTTAAACGATGGCGCAGCAGCAGTTGTTGTAATGTCTAAAGAGAAAGCAGAAGAGCTTGGTGTAACACCAAAGATGAAAATTGAAGGATATGCAATTGCAGGGTTTGATGCAGAATTGATGGGATATTCACCAAAGTTCTCTAGTGAGAAACTTGCAAACAAACTAGGTGTTGATTTGAAGTCTATTGATATGTTTGAAATTAATGAAGCGTTTGCAAGCCAGGCATATGCTGTAAGTCGTGATCTTGGATTAGATCCAGAAAAAGTAAATATATATGGTGGTGGAATTTCCATTGGACATCCGATTGGAGCAACAGGAGCTATGCTTACTGTAAAAGTAATGTATGAGTTGATGAGAACAGATAAGAAAGATGCAATGATCAGTATGTGTATTGGTGGTGGACAGGGAATTTCTATGTACTTTACAAAATGTGAATAAATTATAGACTGTACTTTGTTATAGTGAGTGAAGGGGGATACTATTTTATTGTAGTGTCCCTCTTAATTTATATCCAAAGGAATAAAATATTACTAAAATAAGAAAAAATTAAGGAAATATCTTTGCGTTTCTGTCATAATAGAAAATGTGTAAGCTATAAAAGCGGTTTGTCAGTAGTGAAATACTACAGAAGGACAGGCGATAAAGCAATTACAAAGGAGAAGTCATTTGATGGGGGACAACAAGAAAAAATGGCTATGGATCAGCCTCGGAATAATTGCAGGAATCTTGGTTTTCGGATATATAGGAACCGCTTTGTATTTTATGAGTCATTTTCTTCCGAATACAAAGGTTAACGGGAAAGATTTTTCATATGCTAAGGAAGAAGATGTGGCAAATTATCTGAAATCAGAAGTTAAGAAGTATGAATTGAAGATTACAGAACATGCGGGACTTTCTGATATGATTACAGGAAAAGAGATCTCTGTTGAATATAAAGAGAATGGAATGATAGATAAACTATTAAAGGAGCAGTCCGTTTTTCTGTGGCCGGCAGCATGGTCGGGAGAGGGAAAAGGATTGTCCATCACGGCAAGTGCAGATTATGATGAGAAAGCATTAGATGCGAAGATTGCAAATCTGACAGCTATGACAACAGAACAGGTACAGCCGATATCTTCTATGCCGGTGTTTGACGGAGAAAAGTTTGTTCCGGGAGATATTACCGAAGGGACGGCAATCGATGCAGATGCATTGAAGAAAGCGGTAGTCCAAGCGATAGAGGGACTGCAAGAGCAGTTGGATCTTGATGAAGCAGGATGTTATGTACAGCCGCTATATACAAAGGAGTCATTGGAAGTTCAGCAGGCGTGCGATGCGATGAATGCATACCTGAATGCGAGTGTAACTTATGAGATGGGACTTGATACACCGGTTGTGGTTGATAAAACAATTATTTCACAGTGGGTGACAGTAGATGAGAATTATGTGGTGACATTTCACCCGGAACTTATACAGGAATGGGTGACGCAGTTTGCACAGCAGTATGATACTGCAGGAAAGACCAGACAATTCACTACACCGGATGGAAGAGCAACCGAAGTTTCCGGTGGAACTTACGGTTGGGAGATTAATGAAAAGGCAGAGTATGAGACACTTCTCGCGAATGTTGAAAGCGGAGAAACAATAAGTCGAGAGCCGGTTTATGTGGAAGGAAAGACTGCGGCATCGCATGATGCGCAGGATTGGGGCTCCACTTATGCAGAAGTCGATCTGACGAATCAGAAAATGTGGTATGTCAAAGACGGAGAAGTTTTAATGTCAGCAGATGTAGTGACCGGACTTCCGAAAGGCGGAAGAAGTACTCCGGCAGGAGTTTATACGATTTTGGAACGAATGCAGAATAAAGTACTGCGCGGTAATTTAAGACCGGATGGAACAAGAGAGTATGAAACTCCTGTAAAATATTGGATGCGTGTAACGTATTCCGGTGTTGGTTTTCATGATGCAACATGGCAGAGCAGTTTTGGAGGAAATGTATATACCTACAGAGGTTCTCATGGATGTATCAATATGAGCTATTCGGATGCCGGGAAATTGTATGAGTTGATCCAGGTTGGAGATCCGGTAATTATGCACTATTAAGAAAAATAATAAGAAAAATCAAAAAAATCTGCCAATCGGCAGATTTTTTTGTATACTAGAGAGTGGCTAAAAATTGAAAAAGAGGTAAAAAAATTGAAAAAGAGGTATATAAACAATTTAATACTTCTGATAATCGCGCTTATTTGGGGCGCAGCATTTGTTGCACAAAGTGCTGGGATGGACTACATCGGTCCATTCACATTTAACAGTGCCAGAAGTATACTTGGTGGAATCGTATTGATTCCGGTGATTTATGTATTGGATAAGAAGAGAAAAGAGAAGATATCACAAGGAAAAGAAGTTATACAAAATAAGAAAACACTTATCATCGGTGGTATTTGTTGTGGATTTTTCCTTATGCTGGGAAGTTCCTTGCAACAGATCGGGATACAATATACAACGGCGGGAAAAGCAGGATTTATCACGGCATTATATATTCTGATTGTTCCAATCCTGGGGCTGGCCGTTGGCAAAAAGGCCGGAATTAAAGTATGGATTGGTGTGGTACTTGCAGTGATCGGAATGTATTTTCTGTGTATGACATCAGGATTATCCATTGCAAAAGGAGATTTTTATATTTTACTGGGTTCTGTCGCTTTTTCATTCCATATTCTTGTGATCGATCATTTTTCACCAAAGGCAGACGGAGTGAAGATGTCCTGTATTCAGTTTTTTGTTTGTGGAATCTTATGTATGATACCGACAATTTTATTTGAGCACCCGGAAATTTATTCTATATTGCAGGCATGGAAGCCAATTGCTTATGCAGGAATCCTGTCTTGTGGAGTAGGATATACTTTGCAGATTGTTGCACAAAAAAATACAGACCCGACAGTTGCATCTCTGCTGTTAAGTCTTGAGTCTGTATTTTCAGTACTTGCAGGCTGGGTGCTTCTTGGAGAAACCTTGTCTCCAAGGGAAATTTTTGGATGTGCCCTTGTATTTGCGGCTGTGATTCTTGCGCAGCTTCCGGAGAGAAGGCCTAATCTCTCATGTAGAGATTTACAACGTGAAGAATCCCGTCCTCATCATTCGACTTTGTGATAAAGTCGGCAGATTCTTTGACGACTGGCTGGGCATTCCCCATTGCTACACCAAGACCGGCATATTCGATCATGGACAGATCATTGAAGCCGTCGCCGCAGCAGATCATGGAATCGGCAGTGAGACCGATACTGTTCAGAAGCTTCTGCAGAGAGTGTGCTTTATCGATATTCTGAGGCATGATCTCTAAGAAGAATGGCTCAGAACGGTAGATGTTGAGCAGTCCGTGGTATTGTTTCTGCAGCTTCGGCATCAGGTCTTCCAGGATGGAAGGTTCACCTGGGATAAGTATTTTATTGACCGGGAAATCAAGTGCGGCAGGGAAGTCCTCAACCGGACAGATCTCCATGCTGTTGATGGCGGCTTCTTTTTCAGTGTATTTATTACTTTTAATACCGGAGAGGATTACTTTATCCGTATAAGAGATAAGGTCCAATCCAGGATATTCTTTTACCGCCTCGTAAATCGGACGGATGACTTCCTGTGGGATAACCTTATTATAAATAATTGCATTGTCAGAACAGCGGGTGATTCTCGCACCGTTAAAGGAGAGCATGAATCCGCCGTATTCTTTTAGATATAATTCCTCTGCCAGAGGTGCGACACCGTTGATCGGGCGACCGCTGGCGAGGACTACTTTTTTTCCATTCTGTTGAATTTCAATCAGAGCGTCCCTTGTAGGGGGCGTTATTTCTTTTTTTGAATTGGTTAGTGTACCGTCTAGATCAAGTACAATCACTTGGTATTTCATAATAATTAAAACTCCATTTCGTTATATAGTGACAGTAATTAATGATGTGCTTCATTCAGCAACTTGGTTTTTGTATCGTACAGTTTTTGGGAAAGATCCACATATACCTTATGTGGATTGAAGAGACGTTTTGTCTCATCCCAAAGCGTCTTTTTTTCCTGACGACAGAATTCTGCAATCTCCTTTACAGATGGGGACTCATACTTACATTCTCCATGCTGGAAGATTGGGACAAGCAGTTCACGCATTGTGTAGGTTCCACCCGGAAGAAGTGTTTTCTTCCATGTAGCATTTGGGTCAAAGAGAAGAAGATCTTCCCCTGTATTAAATGTCTCATCAGCAAAGCAGATCAGATCGGCACGCAGCATACCGGTTTCTTTATCGTAAATACGATAAATGGTTTTATTTCCCGGATTGGTGATCTTCTCAATATTCTCAGAAATCTTGATCTTCGGCTGGAATTCTCCATCTGCGTTTTGAATAGCAGCCAGTTTATATACACCGCCAAAGGATGGGCAGTCCTTAGAGGTAATAAGATTCGTTCCGACACCCCAGGAAGAAATTGCAGCGCCCTGCATCTTGAGATCGTGGATCAGAAATTCATCCAGGTCGTTGGAAGCGGCAATGACAGCATCCTGGAATCCGGCGTCATCCAGCATCTTACGTGCCTTTTTAGAAAGATAAGCGAGATCACCGGAGTCAAGGCGGATACCGTAGCTCTTCGGTTTGATGCCTGCTTCGCGCATCTCGGTAAAAACACGGATCGCATTCGGAACACCGGATTTCAATGTGTCATAAGTATCGACAAGCAGTGTACATGCATCAGGATACAATCTTGCATATTCTTTAAATGCAGTATATTCATCTTTGAACGTCATGATCCAACTGTGTGCATGCGTTCCCATAACCGGTACATCAAACATTTCGCCGGCGAGTACATTGGAAGTTCCGACGCATCCACCGATCACAGCAGCTCTTGCTCCGTACAGTCCTGCATCCGGTCCCTGGGCGCGTCGAAGTCCGAACTCCATGATACCGTCTCCTTGTGCCGCATAAACAACACGGGAAGCTTTCGTAGCGATCAGGCACTGATGATTCAGAATTGTAAGAATTGCAGTCTCAACAAGCTGAGCCTCCATGATCGGAGCTACGACTTTCAGAAGCGGTTCTCTTGGGAAGATGACGCTTCCTTCCGGGATCGCATAAATGTCTCCGCTAAAATGAAATCCGCTCAGATAATGAAGAAAATCCTCACTGAACAATCCGAGCCCTCTTAAATAATCAACATCCTCATAAGAAAAATTCAGATTTTTAATATAGTCAATGACCTGATCCAGTCCTGCCATGACGGAATATCCGCCTTTGTTCGGATTGTCACGGAAGAAAACATCGAATACAACGGTCTGATTTTCCTGTGTTTCAAAATATCCCTGCATCATAGTAAGCTCATACAGGTCTGTCAATAAAGTAAGATTTTGTGCACTCATACTAATATCCTCTCTTAAAAATACTGCCTCAGACAGGCTGTAGGCAGAAAGATTGCTCTCACATTGAAGTAATTATACATAATTCAGAAAGGTAAATCAATTCATAGAAAGAATATGTTAAAAAAATATCAAATAAAGAATCAAAGAAATTGATGAGATTCGATTGACAACAGCATAGAAAATACCTTAAGGTATAGAAAACATATTAAAAAATGGGCCGCGTAAGCCAGCGGCAGAATGGAGAAAAGATGAGATTAGGAGTAAAACAGGTACTTACGGTAGTAAAGCTGGTAGATTTTGGAGTATATCTTGGAAGTGACGAGGAGCGTGTTCTTCTTCCAAAGAAACAGGTTCCGGACGGAATCGAACTGGGAGATCCGATCGAGGTATTCCTCTATAAAGATTCTTCCGATCGTATGATCGCAACAACGAATGAGCCAAAGATCACTCTTGGACAGCTGGCTGTCCTGACAGTAGCAGATGTGGGCAGAATGGGTGCTTTTCTTGACTGGGGACTTGAGAAGGACCTGTTCCTTCCATTTAAGGAACAGACAGAGAAGGTAGAGAAGGGCGACCGCTGTCTGGTAAGTCTTTATGTAGATAAGAGCGAGAGACTTTGTGCGACAATGAAGATCTATCATCTTCTGCAGACAGACTCTCCTTATAAAAAGGATGATGTTGTAACCGGAACAGTTTATGAGGTGAATCGTGATCTGGGAGCTTTCGTGGCAGTAGATAATTTGTATTCTGCATTGATTCCGAAGAGAGAGATGTATGGAAGAATGTATCCGGGACAGGAGATTGAAGCACGTGTGGCAGCAGTCAAAGAGGATGGAAAACTGGATCTGAGTGTCCGTGGCAAGATTCCGGAGCAGATGGACAAAGATGCAGAACTGATTCTGGAATGCATTGAGACTTGTGGGGGTAAACTTCCATTCACAGATAAAGCAGATCCGGAGCGCATTAAAGCAGAGATGGGAATGAGTAAAGCTGCGTTCAAACGTGCAGTTGGAAGACTCTTGAAACAGAAGAAAATCGTGATCAAAGAGGACGGTATTTATAGTTTGTAAAAGCAATCTGCAAACGAACCGTTACGTGTTAGAGAAAGTGACTATGACTTGTAGGAAGTGTTGTTTCAAATAGAAAAAAGTGTGAGGTTTTATATGCTGAAAATGAGAAAAATAGTGATTCTTCCTACTTGTAATATGTTTTAAATACGTTATAATAACATTAGGAATGAGAAAATGATAGGTAATATCATTCCCAGATGAATTTAGGAAGTAAAGTTATAATTAAATTGTTAAAAGAAAGGGGTATTTAGAATGAAAGTTCAGAATATTACAGATGTTGAAGGATTTTTTAAGGTAGTAGATTCTTGTAAAGGAAGAGTAGAGTTAGTAACAGGTGAGGGAGACAGACTGAACCTGAAGTCTAAACTTTCCCAGTATGTATCTATGGCTAACATTTTCTCTAACGGAGAGATTCCGGAGCTGGAAGTTATTGCTTACGAGAAAGAAGATACAGATAAGCTGATCCAGTTCATGATAGATGGTGGAAATAAATAAGATTTAACATTTTAAAATTTCCATAAAGAGTGTAAAATGAAGGGAAGGGATTCTGACCTGTGTATCAAGTCAGAGCCTTCCCTTTTCTTAGTTAAAATTTGATCATTGAGGTGAACTATGAGTTTTGCACATTTGCATGTCCATACAGAATTTAGTCTGCTGGATGGATCGAATAAGATAAAAGAATACGTGTCCAGAGTCAAAGAACTTGGGATGAACAGTGCGGCAATTACAGATCACGGTGTTATGTATGGTGTGATCGATTTCTATCGGGAAGCCAAGAAGCAGGGAATCAATCCAATCCTTGGATGTGAAGTGTATGTGGCTCCGAATTCTCGTTTTGATCGCGAGATCACAGGAGGAGATGACAGATATTATCATCTTGTGCTTCTGGCAGAAAATGAGGAAGGATATGCGAATCTGACGAAGATTGTTTCGAAGGGATTTGTGGAAGGTTATTACTATAAACCGCGAGTGGATAAGGAACTTCTGCGCAAGTACCATAAAGGTATCATTGCTTTAAGTGCCTGCCTGGCAGGTGAGGTGGCAAGATTCCTGACGAAGGGATTATATGAAGAGGCGAAGAAGACAGCCTTAGAGTATCAGGAAATTTTCGGCGAAGGGAATTTCTTCCTGGAGTTGCAGGATCATGGAATACCGGAGCAGGGACTTGTCAATCAACAGCTATTTAAAATGTCTGAAGAGACAGGAATTGAGCTGGTTGCTACGAATGATATTCATTATACATATGCAGAAGATGCGAAGCCACATGATATTCTACTTTGTATTCAGACCGGAAAGAAGCTTTCAGATGAGAATCGTATGCGGTATGACGGCGGACAGTATTATGTGAAGTCAGAAGAAGAGATGCTACGTCTGTTCCCTTATGCGAAACAGGCGTTGGAGAATACACAGAAGATTGCGGATCGATGTCATGTCGAGATTGAATTTGGTGTAACAAAACTTCCGAAATATGATGTGCCGGATGGTTATACTTCCTGGGAATATCTGCAGAAGCTTTGCTATGAAGGATTGGAAAAGCGTTATGGTGATCCTTCGGAAGAATTGAAAGAGCGTTTGTCTTATGAATTGGAAACAATCCATCAGATGGGTTATGTAGACTATTTCCTGATCGTGTGGGATTTTATTAAATACGCAAAAGATCACGGAATCTCAGTAGGACCGGGACGTGGTTCAGCCGCAGGAAGTATCGTGTCCTATTGTCTTGAGATTACTACGATTGACCCGATCCGCTATCAGCTGCTGTTTGAACGTTTCCTGAATCCGGAACGTGTATCCATGCCCGATATCGACGTTGACTTCTGTTATGAGAGACGTCAGGAGGTTATTGATTACGTTACAAGAAAATATGGAAAAGACTGTGTGGCTCAGATCGTTACATTCGGTACCCTGGCAGCACGAGGTGTGATCCGTGATGTTGGACGTGTAATGGATCTGCCATATGCTTATGTGGATTCTATTTCCAAAATGATTCCGCAGGAGCTTGGAATCACAATTGATAAAGCTCTGAAAATGAATCCGGATCTGAAAAAGTTATATGATACGGATGAGACGGTGACAAATCTGATCGATATGGCGAAGCGTTTGGAAGGACTTCCAAGACACTGCTCCATGCATGCTGCCGGTGTTGTGATCTGTCAGAAGCCGGTTGATGAGTATGTACCGCTTTCAAGGGCAGCAGACGGAACAATCACAACGCAGTTTATCATGACGACACTTGAAGAACTTGGACTTCTGAAAATGGACTTCCTGGGCCTTCGTACATTGACTGTGATACAGAATGCGGTGCTGCTTGCAAGAAGAAAGCAGCCGGAACTGAATATCAATCAGATAGATTACAATGATCAAAAGGTGCTGGATTATATCGGAACCGGTAAGACAGATGGTGTGTTCCAGCTTGAGAGTGCCGGAATGAAAGGGTTCATGAAGGAACTGAAGCCGCATAACCTGGAAGATGTTATTGCCGGAATTTCGCTGTATCGTCCTGGTCCGATGGATTTCATTCCGCAGTATATCCGAGGAAAGAATGACAGTTCTTCTATCACATATGATTGCCCACAACTGGAGCCGATCCTTGCCCCTACTTATGGATGTATTGTCTATCAGGAGCAGGTTATGCAGATTGTACGAGATCTTGCAGGATACTCACTTGGACGAAGCGACCTTCTGCGTCGTGCGATGTCAAAGAAAAAGGCGGCAGTCATGGAGAAAGAACGTAAGATCTTTATTTATGGTGATGAGGAGACAGGCGTACCAGGATGTATAAAGAATGGAATTGATGAACAGACTGCAAATAAGATTTATGATGAAATGATCGATTTTGCAAAATATGCGTTCAATAAGTCTCATGCGGCTGCATATGCAGTGGTTTCTTATCAGACTGCATGGCTGAAATATTATTTCCCGGTAGAATATATGGCAGCGCTTATGACATCAGTCATTGATAATCCGTCTAAGGTATCTGAGTATATTTATGCATGTCGTCAGATGAATATTAAGATCCTGCCGCCGGATATTAATAAAGGTGAAGCAAACTTCTCTGTAGATGGCGGGGATATCCGTTATGGACTTGCTGCAATCAAAAGTATCGGAAGACCGGTGATCAAAGCAATCGTGGAAGACAGAGAAGAGCTTGGGTTGTTCCAGAACCTGGAAGATTTCATTACCCGTCTTTCAGCAAAGAACATATTAAATAAACGTACGATAGAAAATCTGATCAAGGCGGGGGCATTGGATACGCTTGGCGGAACAAGAAAACAGTTCATGAGTATCTATGTACAGATCGTAGATCATGTAACCCAGGAGAAAAAGAACTCTATGGTTGGACAGATGACATTGTTTGATCTGGTGAGTGAAGATCAGAAAGAAGAATTTCAGATCAGGATGCCTGATGTGGGAGAATACTCCAAAGAAACACTTCTCGCATTTGAAAAAGAAGTACTTGGAATCTATGTCAGCGGACATCCGCTTGAGGCGTATGAGGAGAAGTGGAAGAAATCCATTTCTGCGACAACGGCGGACTTTCAGCTGGATGAAGAGACCGGTCATACAAAAGTGCATGATGGGGCGAAAGAAATTATTGGTGGAATGATCACAGAGAAGACCATAAAGCACACAAAGACGAATCAGATGATGGCATTTATTACGGTAGAAGATCTTTTGGGAACGGTAGAGGTTGTTGTGTTCCCGCGAGATTATGAGAAGAACAGAGATTATCTGGAAGTAGATAGTAAGGTATTTGTTCGCGGAAGAGTTTCGGAAGAAGATGATAAGCCGAGTAAGATGATCTGTGAGAAAATTATCCCATTTGAACGGACGAAAAAGGAATTGTGGATTCAGTTTCCTGATAAGGCGACATTTCTGGATGAGGAACAGATTGTCTATGGATATCTGGCAGATTCAGACGGAGATGATGAAGTTATGATCTACTGTGCAAAGGAACGTGTGGTGAAAAGACTGCCGAAAAATAGGAATATCGGTATAAATGAACAAATTTTAAGCAGATTGATGAATCATTTCGGCGAGAAGAGAGTAAAAGTAGTGGAAAAACCTATTGAAAACATATTCTAAATAAGGTAGAATATTGGCGGAGTTGATAAAAAATTGACAATGATTGGTTTTGGCAGTAATCAGACATTTCAGAGAAAGGGTGGACTAAAACATGGCAGAAAATAAAACAGTCGACAAAGAAAAATATCTTGATGAAATCGAAGACAGCATCCGTACAATCGGTGTTCTGACAAGTGGAGGAGATGCTCCGGGAATGAACGCAGCAATCCGTGCGGTAGTAAGACGTGCACTTGCAAAAGGACTTAAGGTTCGCGGAATCCGCAGAGGTTATCATGGACTTCTGAAAGAAGAAATCATTGATATGTCAGCACGTGATGTGTCTGATATCATTGAGCGTGGTGGTACGGTTCTCCAGACAGCCCGTTGTAAGACAATGCGTACAGAAGAAGGTCAGCAGAAGGCAGCTGCGATCTGTAAGAAGTACGGAATCGACGGACTGGTAGTAATCGGTGGAGACGGTTCTTTCGCAGGAGCTCAGAAACTGGCAAACCTTGGTGTAAATACAATTGGTATTCCAGGAACAATCGACCTTGATATCGCATGTACAGACTACACAATCGGATTTGATACAGCTGTTAATACAGCAATGGAAGCAATCGATAAGGTTCGTGATACATCTACATCTCATGAAAGATGCAGTGTGATCGAGGTTATGGGACGTGATGCAGGATATCTTGCACTGTGGTGTGGTATCGCCAATGGAGCAGAGAAGATTCTCATGCCGGAGGAAAAGGACTATGATGAGAAAGCACTGATCGAAGATATTCTTGCGAACAAGAAACGTGGTAAGAAGAACTACATTATCATCAATGCAGAGGGTGTTGGAGATTCTATCAATATGGCAAAGAGAATCGAGGCTGCTACAGGAATTGAGACAAGAGCAACAATCCTCGGACACATGCAGCGTGGTGGAAGCCCGACATGTAAAGACAGAGTATATGCTTCTACAATGGGAGCTATGGCAGTTGACCTTCTTTGCCAGGGAAAGACAAACCGTGTTGTAGGATACAAGAACGGACAGTTTATTGATTTTGACATTGAAGAAGCACTTGCTATGAAGAAGACAATTCCGGCATATCAGTACGATGTAGCGAAGACTCTTGCTCTGTAAAAATGTGAAATAGCATTGCAAATATCACTTTGAGTTATTATAATAGAATAGCAATGGTTACCAGATGACTGGTAATGAAATATAACATTCAGCCATGCAGCCTTTGTAAGAAGGTTACATGGCTGAATTGTGTATCTGCGATAAGATAAAAATAACTGATAAGGATAGATTAAGGGGAGAACTTTGACGGACATGAAGAATAAAAAGATGGCACCGATCGGGGTGTTTGATTCAGGAGTCGGAGGACTGACTGTAGCGAGAGAGATATCAAGACAATTGCCGTATGAGAACATTGTTTATTTTGGGGATACGGCGCGTGTTCCATACGGTAGTAAATCACAAAACACGATCATTCGTTTTTCAGAACAGATTATCCGTTTCCTGAGGACGAAACAGGTGAAAGCAATTGTGATCGCATGTAATACGGCGAGTGCGCTTGCATTGGATGCAGTGAAGGATGAGTTTGATCTTCCGATCATTGGAGTAGTCATTCCGGGAGCGAGAGCAGCGGTAGAAGCTACAACGAATGGAAAAGTTGGTGTGGTAGGTACTGAAGCAACGGTTCAGAGTGGAATGTATACGAAAGTGATTCAGGGAATGAATCCTAAGATTGAAGTGATCGAGAAAGCCTGTCCTCTTTTCGTACCGTTAGTGGAAGAGGGATTCAAAGAACATATTGTGACAAGAGAGATTATTGAGTATTATCTCGAATCCATGCGCAATACAGATATTGATGCGATGATCCTTGGATGTACGCATTATCCGCTTCTCAGATCTAAGATCAGAGAATACATGGGGGATAAGATTCAGATTGTGAATCCTGCATATGAGACAGCGATGGATCTGAAACGTCTGTTGGAAGAGGAAGAGATGGCGAATGATGAGACGACAGAACATCATAGTGAGTATTCCTTCTATGTCAGCGATGCGGCTGAGAAGTTCAGAAAGTTTGCGAATACAGTGATGCCATTTGATGTTCCGACAACGAATGTAGTAAATATTGAAGAGTATTAATTAGTAATTTTGAATCAGGAAAGTTATTTCGTGCTTGTACGTTGGTTGCGGAAAGACTGACGGAACGAAATTTTCCTGATTCTTTTCTATGGAGAATTCATTTATGACAAAAGATGTATTGGTAAGTATTTCCGGAATGCATGAGGAGATTGTGGCGGTCACTCCGGAGGTAGAAGATGATGAGAACGAAGCAATCGAAGTTGTGACACCAGCAACATATTATTTGAAGAACGGAAAACATTATATTGTCTACGAGGAAGTTGTAGAAGGAACTTCCGGAGTGATCAAGAACAGAATTAAGATTAACGGAGATGAATGTGTAGAGATCGTGAAAAGCGGTCTTTCAAACTCTCATATGATCTTTGAGAAAAATAAAAAGAATCAGACATTTTATAAGACGCCTTATGGACAGATGCTGATCGGAGTGAATACGAGACATCTTCAGGTTGATTTTGAAGAAGATAAGATAGCGGTCCAGATTGATTATGAACTGGACGTAAATCATGAACCGATGGCAGACTGTAAGATACGGATGAATATTGTTTCCAAGGACAGTGGAAAGTTTTCAGTGCTTAGTTAAGATACAAGAACGCCGAGGCATTTTTGGATAAGCAGGCGAAAAAATGAAAAAGATAAGAATGAGAGGATAAGATGATGGTAATAACACTGATCGAGAAAGTATATTCGTTTTTATGGGGCGATCTGTTTCAGATACCGCTTCCAGGCGGCGGAAGTGTGGGAATATCACTTCTGATTATTCTGTTGATTCCAACAGGAATTTATTTCACAATCCGTACAAGATTTCTTCCAATCCGTCTTTTCCCGGAGATGGTAAGATCGTTGAATAGTAAAAAAGGGAAAGAGGATGGGTTGTCTAATTTTCAGACACTGATTGTATCAACAGCAACCCGTGTGGGAATGGGGAATCTGGTAGGTGTTGTTGCAGCTATTTCAGCCGGTGGAGCTGGAGCAGTGTTCTGGATGTGGATCACGGCACTGATCGGTTCTTCCACAGCATTTGTTGAGGCAACACTTGCACAGCTGCATAAAGAAAAAGATCCGTTGTATGGAGGATACCGCGGAGGTCCGGCATATTATATCCATCACTACATGGAAGAACATCAAGGAAAGAAAAAGAGATATTCAGTGATCGCGGTATTATTTGCAATTTCAGGATTAATCTGTTGGTGTGGTATTAGCCAGGTGATCAGTAATTCAGTGACGTCTTCGTTTGAAAATGCATTTTCTATTCCACCGATTTATACAACTGTGATTTTGGTGGTTCTGGCAGCAGTGATCGTGCTTCGAAAGAATGCAACAGTAAAGGTTCTGGATGTTGTTGTTCCGATTATGGCAGTGTGTTATTTCCTGATCACAGTATTTTTGATCCTTACGAATCTGTCCAGCATACCGAGTGTGTTCTCACGCATTTTTGAGGAAGCATTTGGAGTCCGTCAGGTGGCAGCAGGTGGTTTTGGAGCTGTTTTGATGAATGGAGTGAAGAGAGGATTGTTCTCAAATGAAGCTGGTTCAGGATCTGCTCCATGTGCAGCGGCTGCGGCAGAGTGTGATCTCCCGGTAAAGGCAGGACTTGTTCAGGCATTGGGCGTATTTATCGACACAATTGTAATCTGCAGCTGTACAGCGATGATCATGTTGCTTGTTCCACAGGATCAGATTGAGGGACTTGCAGGAATGGAACTGCTTCAGACAGCGATGAGATATCATCTTGGAGAAGCAGGGGTGATCTTTATCGCAGTGATGCTGTTCCTGTTCAGCTTTTCTACATTTCTTGGAATTCTGTTTTATGCAAGAAGTAATGTGGCTTATCTGTTTGGAGACAACTGGGCATCCCAGACAGCATATAAAGTGCTCGCGCTTGTGATGTTATTCATCGGAGGAATCGCAGCGTACACATTTGTATGGGATCTGGGCGATGTCGGGATCGGGCTGATGACGGTATTCAATACAGTGATCCTGTATCTGATGGGTGGCCAGGCGTTGGATGAGCTGAAGAAATATGAGGCAGTGAGAAAAGAACAAAAGAACAAGAATTAAAAAAATAAGTTCAGTCGAATTGTTTGACTGAACTTATTTTAATGGTGTTTTTATTTTTCTTTCTTTGAGAAAAATCCTTTTTTCTTCTTTTTCGCTGGAATATCAAGACCACCGCGGACACTCTTAATGCCTGTGATATAGATACCACTTACAACGACTTTCGCTTCTTTCTTCACCGGAAGAACTTCGAAAACCTTTGCATCACACATCAGAGTCATAACCTTTGGTCCAACCTTTGCTTTTACAACCGGTACTTTAGAACGTCTTAAATACTTTGGTGTATTCTCAAGAACAACGGCCGGGAGTCCTGCATCTTTTAGCTTCATCTTCTTTTTATCAATAATGAGCATGCTGACGGTCTGCGCAACTGCGTCCATCTGCTGCTGCTGTTCAGCCTGCTTCTTCTGCGCTTTCTTTCCGAAGAAATAGAGTGCTACGCAAACCCCGATGAGAACTACGAGGACGATGAGCATGATTATCATAGGTGTACTCACGATAAAACCCTCCTATATACTATTTTCCGCTTAATTCGCATTTAATATTGTAACATTCTTTATTACAAAGTGCAAGCAGACAGGGGACAATTTTACAATTTGGGGTTACTTTTAAGACGTAAACCGAGTATACTATGTATTATGGCGGTTTATTATTGTTTGCAGAAAGATAGCAGCGCTGGCGTTACTGTTCACTCCCGTGTCAATCACTCTGCTGATTGACACGGAGGATGCGTGTTTTGACTTGAATGCATCTCGCCCCATCGCCAAAGGCGATTTAAAATGGCGAGATGCGTTGCTGGTCGCACATCGTGTGAACAGTAACGTGCTGTCCGAAGAATGTGATGGAGTATAATGAGCAATAATATTTTCACGTTGATTAAGAGAAAGGGAGAGTTGAATGGCAGAGACAATATGGAACACAGTGGTGATGGTTTTTCATTTTATTATGAAGAATATCGTTATCATTAATATTCTTTTATCTCTGATTATTGTATTTTTTGAAAGAAGATCACCGCAGGCAGTATGGACCTGGCTGCTTTTGCTTTATTTTATTCCGATTGTCGGATTTATTCTATATCTGATCATAGGGCAGGATTATCACAAGAATAAGATGTTTAAGGCAAAGGAGATTGAAGGTGAGCTGAAATACGCTGTGCGAAGGCAGGAGGAAACCATTTATCACAGGCAGCTGAAGATGACGAGTCCGGCACTTAACCGGTTCCGGGATCTTGTGCTTTATAATCTGGAGGCCGGACAGGCAGTTCTGACAGATAATAATGATATCCGTATTTATACAGATGGTAAAGAGAAGTTTCATGCACTGATCGAGGAAATGAAACGTGCGAAGAAATATATCCATGTACAGTATTATATTATCAGGAATGATGAAGTGTGGCAGGATATAGAGAAGGTATTGATCGAGAAAGCACATGAAGGTGTAGAAGTCAGAGTTTTGTTTGACAGTATGGGATGTCGTACCATGCACAAAAGAGATTGGGACAGGCTGAAACGCAAAGGGATTCGGGTCGCAGAATTCTTCCCGGCGATTCTGGGACAGCTTCAGATGCGTGTGAATTATCGAAATCACAGAAAGATTGTCGTGATTGATGGAAAGGTTGGCTTTGTTGGTGGTTTCAATGTAGGCAGGGAATATATTGGAAAAGACGAAAAGTTTGGTTATTGGAGAGATACACATTTGTGTATTGAAGGTGCAGCGGTCACATCTCTTGCAGTGAGGTTTGTCCTGGATTGGAATTATGCAGCTCATGAGAACTTGTTTTTGGAAGATCATTTGTTTGAGATTCCGCAGTATGACAGGCATGGATTTGATCCGGTACAGATTATCTCAAGTGGACCGGATTCACAGACGAAGACAATCCATGACAATTATCTTCATCTGATCCACAGTGCAAGAAATCATGTCTATATACAGACACCGTATTTCATACCGGATGCGTCCATTTTGGATGCGTTGAAGATTGCAAGCAGATCCGGGGTAGATGTCAGAATTATGATCCCATGCAAACCAGATCATCCATTCGTTTACTGGGCAACGTATTCTTATATTGGGGAGATGGTTGCAGCAGGCGCAAAATGTTATGTCTATAATAATGGATTCCTTCACGCAAAGACATTATCAGTAGATGGCATGGTTGCCTGTGTAGGTACAGCGAATATGGACATCCGAAGTTTTGGCCTGAATTTTGAAGTGAATGCAACAATCTATAGTGAGCGTACAGTGCAGAGGTTAGAAAGAGCTTTTGAGAATGATATGACAATGAGTACGCAAGTGACACGAAAGATATATGAGGAGAGGAATTTACTGATCCGGTTCAAGGAACAGTTTTCCAGATTACTGTCACCACTTTTATAGTGGATAAGACAAAAAATAAATAAGAGATTATAAAAGATAAAAGAGGAGAAACAGGAAAATGAAAAAAAGAGTGATTGCGGTTCTTACAGCAGTTCTGATGACAGCATCTTTAGCAGGATGCGGAAGTGGTAAGTTGTCTAATGATTATGTGACAGTGAACAAATATAAAGGACTTGAAGTAACAGAGGTTGCCAAAAAAGAGGTGTCCGATGATTCTGTAGAGCAGGAGGTACAGTCCAGACTGGAAGCTGCTGCGACAGAACAGGATGTAACAGACCGCGCGGCACAGAGCGGAGACTGGGTAAATATTGACTATACAGGAACTCTGGATGGAGTTGCATTTGACGGTGGCACAGCTACAGGATATGATCTGGAACTTGGATCAGGATCGTTTATCGGAGCTTCAGGCGATTATCAGGGATTTGAAGACCAGATCGTGGGACATAATACCGGCGAAGAGTTTGATATCACTGTACAGTTTCCTGAGAATTATCAGAGCTCTGATCTTGCAGGAAAACCGGCGAATTTCCACATTGTATTGAATAAGATTTATCAGAAAGTAACACCGGAGCTTACAGACGAGTGGGTTGCAAATAATAGTGAAAGCAGCAAGACGGTTGATGAATACAAGGAAGAGGTAAAAAATTCTCTTCAGGAGCAGCAGGACGATTCAGGTAATTCACAGTTGAAACAAGAAGTACAGACTGCTTTACTGGATCAGATAGAGGTAAATAAATATCCTGACGGTGCAGTAGATGAGCAGGTGAAACAGGCAAATGATTACTATACACAGATTGCACAGATGTACGGAGTAGAGCTGAGTGATTTTATTACAACTTATCTGAAGATGACAGAAGATCAATTTAACGAAAAAATTGAAGACTCAGCAAAGCAGGCTGTTCAGCTTGAAGAAGCTGTAAAACTGATCGCCAAGAAAGAGAAACTGGAACCGTCTGATAAGGAATATAAAGAAGGAATGCAGGAGTATGCGGACAAAGCCGGAGCAGATCTGGATACCTACAAAGAGCAGGTGGGAGAAGATGTTCTGAAAGATGCAATCCTTCGTGATAAAGTACTGGATTATCTGGTAGACAATTGCGTACAGGTAGAGCAGTCCGATAAAAATTAAAGGGGAATAAAGGAGGAACAAAAAGCATGATTAAAATGGAGAATGATGTGCTTAGCGTAGAGATTGCTGAGCACGGTGCAGAGCTGACCAAACTGTATAACAAAAAAACAGGTACAGATCTTCTCTGGGATGCAGAACCCAAATTTTGGAAACGTCATTCACCGGTGCTATTTCCAAATGTGGGAAAAACCTATAAGAACACAGTGAAGATCAACGGCACACAGTATCCGACATCACAGCATGGATTTGCAAGAGACAGTGAGTTCAAATGTATTCATGCAGGCAAAGAAACATCAACCTTTCTTCTGACATCAACAGAAGAGATGAAGGAAGTTTATCCATTTGATTTTGAACTTTTCATTACTTATACACTGGAAAAAAATGTACTTCATGTAAAATGGGAAGTAAAGAATCCGTCTGATGAGACAATTTATTTCACAATCGGAGCGCATCCGGCCTTCCGCTTTGCAAAGAACGAGGAAGGAAAGACAGATTATATTCTAAAGTTCCCTGGAAAAGAAGAATTAAAATATTGTCTGATCAATATGAAAGAAATGGCTCCTGATCCGGAAGAACTGCATGAGATGAAACTGGAAGAGGAGACTTACCCATTGACGGAAGAACTTTTTGAGAACGATGCGTTGATCTTTGATAATACGCAGATTGAAGAAGCATGGATCTGTCATAAAGACGGAACTCCGTATGTGGGAGTTAAGTCAGAAGGATTCCCAAGCTATGGAATCTGGTCTGTAAAAGACGCACCGTTTGTCTGCCTGGAACCATGGATGGGAAGATGCGATAATATTGGATTTGATAAAGAAATCTCTGAGAAGCCTGGAATTAACAAGGTGGAGAGCGGAGAGACTTTTGAAAAAGAATATCAGATCGTTGTTGCAATAAAATAATATGAGGTAACTGTTCAGAGCCAAGCAAAATTTCAAAAAACAGGTGTAAAATGCTTGCATTTTTAAGACTGTTTTTGAAATTTTATTTGGCGGATACGCCGCACCGACGAAATGCGTAGCATTTTGGAGGTTGGCTCTGAACAGTTACAATATGAGAATAGTATCCTGTGGAAAGGAAAAGCCCCCGTTAACCGGAGGCTTTTTTCTCTTTCATTCTCTTGATCACTTTCAGACGCGTGAACTCTTCACGCTCTTTTTCTTCCAGTGCATTGGTGATCGAATAGACCAGATTTGAATACATTGGAATTGTAATGTTCTGGAGAGCATTTGCTCGTTTCTGCGTCTTCTTGATATTACTTGCAAGACGGTAAGCAGCGTTTTCAACCATGGAAAGCTTGATCGTAAGGTCTTTTACCTTGCGGAAGGCCTCACGGGCAATATCAATCGATTCCTTTGTGGTACTGAAGGCATAGGTCGGCTGACCGGCGTCCGGTACATATTTCACATGAGGAATCTCGGTTCCCATGATACTTCGCGTCTGGATCGTTATGGAATTTTCAATCGGTACAGTGTAGGCGAGCTGTTCTACCATGCTGATACCGTTTTCAATATTAGCACGCTGCAGACATTGATACGCATAAGTAAATGTTGAATCAATCTCTTCCTGTATGGTGCGTGCTTCTTCAATCAGATCCATCAGTTCACGAATCAGGATGTTACGCTTCTTATCCATCAGATCATAACCCTGCCGGGCAAGTGCAAGAGAGTTCTTGGCCAGCATCAGATTACCCTTTGTTGGAAATGTACGTGGATCCATGAAGCTCCCTCCTTTCCCTAGTCTTCTACAGCAGGTTTATAGTATTTATCAAGAATCTTCGTATCAACACGGTCGAGTTCTTCTCTAGGGAGTTTTCCTAAAAGTTTCCATCCCAGATCCAAAGTCTCTTCCATCGTACGGTTCTCATTAACACCCTGTCCGATGTAGTGCTGTTCAAAGTCGATTCCGAATTCCAGATATTTCTTATCCAGTGGTGAAAGTTCATCTTCACCAATAACAGAAGCCAGATTTCTTGCATCTCCAACTTTTGCATAAGCGGAGAATAACTGATTGGCAAGATCCTGATGATCTTCACGTGTAAAACCTTCTCCGATACCGTCCTTCATCAGACGGGAAAGGGATGGCAGGATATTGATCGGAGGATAGATTGACTGCCCATGGAGCGGGCGGTCAAGTACAATCTGTCCCTCGGTGATATATCCCGTCAGGTCAGGAATCGGATGCGTGATATCGTCGTTTGGCATAGTCAAGATCGGAAGCTGTGTTACAGATCCGTTTACGCCTTGTACAATACCGGCACGTTCGTAGATGGTTGCCAGTTCACTATACAGATATCCCGGGAATCCTTTACGGCTAGGAATTTCTCCTTTTGAGGAAGAGACCTCACGCATGGCTTCTGCGAAAGAAGTCATATCGGTAAGGATAACGAGGATATGCATATTTTGTTCAAATGCCAGATACTCCGCAGCTGTCAGTGCAACCTTTGGCGTGATCAGACGTTCTACAACCGGGTCATTTGCCAGATTCAAAAACATTGCTACATGATCGGCAACACCGCTTTCTTCAAATGTGTTACGGAAGAAATCAGCAACGTCATGTTTGACACCCATAGCAGCGAATACGATTGCAAATTTTTCATCAGAATCGCTTCCAAGAGAAGCCTGTTTTACAATCTGTGCAGCAAGCTGATCGTGCGGAAGTCCATTTCCGGAGAAAATCGGAAGCTTCTGTCCACGAATCAGAGTTGTCAGTCCGTCGATCGCGGAAATTCCGGTGCGGATATAGTTTCTTGGGTATTCTCTGCGGACTGGGTTGAGCGGAAGTCCGTTCACATCTCTTTTTAAAGTGGAGACAAGCGGCCCGAGGTCATCGATCGGCTGTCCGATACCGTTGAAGGTACGGCCAAGGATATCCGGGGAGAGTGCAATCTCCATCGGGTGTCCGGTCAGTTTCGTATGTGTATTTTTCAGGGACATATTTTCAGAACCTTCGAAGACCTGGATTACTGCCTTGTCTTCGTAAATCTCTACAATACGTCCTATTTTGCGTTCTGTGCCGTCTACGACAAATTCTACGATCTCATCGTAAAAGGCGTCCTGTACGCCCTCTAACACGATCAGAGGGCCGTTGATACTGCTTAAGCCAAGATATTCAATTGACATGATAGTGGTCCCTCCTTATGCATTTTTCTCAAGTACGTGCTGATAGAAAGCGTCAATATCTCTGTGATACTGTGCAAACATTTCCGGGCGGTTATTTGGAACATCATATTTGATCGCAATGACACGATCGAAAATATTCTCAGATTTTAATACGGACATCGGATGTCCCATTGTGACAAGGGTACGTGCCTGCTTGTAAAGGTACAGGATCGTATCCATCATCAAGAACTGTTTTTCCATAGAAACGCAGGTGTCATCCGGGTGGAATGCATTTTGCTGCAGGAAACCAAGACGAATCACACGGGCAATCTCAAGGACAAGTTTCTGATCATCCGGGAGTACGTCGCTTCCGATCAGTTTTACAATCTCAAGAAGACTGCTTTCCTGATTCAAAAGTGCCATCAGACGGTTGCGGTAATCAACGAATTTCGGAGATACATTGTCCTGATACCAGTGACTTAAGTCGTTCAGATACTCACTGTAACTTGTCAGCCAGTGGATGGCCGGGAAATGTCTTGCATAGGCAAGGCTCTTATCCAGTCCCCAGAAGCAGCGGACGAATCGTTTGGTGTTCTGTGTAACCGGCTCGGAGAAGTCACCACCCTGTGGGGAAACAGCACCGATGATCGTAACAGAACCGTCTGTTCCGTTTAAGTTATGCATCATTCCGGCGCGCTCGTAGAACGCAGACAGACGAGATGCGAGGTAAGCCGGGAACCCTTCCTCGGCAGGCATCTCTTCCAGACGTCCGGAAAGCTCTCGAAGAGCCTCAGCCCAACGGGAAGTGGAGTCGGCCATGATCGCTACATCGTAGCCCATGTCACGGTAATATTCTGCCAAAGTGAGTCCGGTGTAAATGCTGGCTTCACGGGCAGCAACAGGCATGTTGGAAGTATTGGCAATCAGTGTAGTACGGTCCATCAGAGGTTTGCCGGTACGAGGATCGGTCAGTTCACTGAACTCTTCCAAAACCTGTGTCATCTCATTTCCACGCTCACCGCATCCGATATAGATGATGATATCTGCATCGGCCCATTTGGCGATCTGATGCTGTGTCATGGTCTTTCCGGTTCCGAATCCGCCTGGGATGGCAGCGGTACCGCCTTTTGCAATCGGGAACATGGTATCGATGATACGCTGTCCGGTAACAAGCGGGACGGATGCCGGAAAACGGTGATGAGTCGGTCGCGGAGTACGAATCGGCCAATGCTGAGTCATTGTCAGTTCTTTCTCCTGTCCGTTAGGAAGTTCCAGACGAACCAGAGGTTCGTCAATTGTGTATTCACCGTCTGCAACAGTCACAAGAACAGTTCCCTCTACTTCAGGAGGAACCATACATTTATGAGTGATCGCATGTGTTTCAGGAACTTCTGCGATAATATCACCTGCATGGAGATAATCTCCCTGCTTTACAGTGATGTGTGTTTTCCATTTCTTTGTACGGTCCAGAGAATCGACACTGACACCGCGTGTGATAAATGCGCCGCCGGAGGATTCTGCGATATCTTCCAGTGGACGTTCGATACCATCAAAAATGTTGTTCAGGATACCGGGTGCAAGTGTTACGGATACCGGACTTCCGCTGGCAATAACTTCTTCGCCCGGGCGAAGCCCCGTTGTTTCCTCATAAACCTGAACGGTTGTCATATCTTTATCCAGTGCAATGACTTCTCCAACTAACTTCTGTTCTCCGACATAGACCATCTCGGACATACGGAATCCTGTGTTGCCTTTCAGATAAATGACGGGACCATTGATGCCGTAAATTTTCGCTGTCTTAAGCAATGCCGTCACCTCCTAAAAATACAAATTTGTCATACTGTTCTTTCAGCTGTGTGCTGAAGGAATTATCGATCAAAATGTTGCGGGAACGGATGACAGCACGGACACCGCCCCGGAAATCTTCGGCGCTGATCGTCAGATGAACTCTTGTAGCATCTTCCAGATCAGAACATTTCTTCTCATCAGTTGGGTTAATATAGATTGTAAGCTCATCATTTCCGGCAAAAGCCACCGCTTTGCGGATGCATTTGATAAGAAAATTATTATAAGCTTCCGTCTTCATAAATTCATCGATTAATGCGTCTGCTTCCTCGAAGATCTTGTCTTTCAATTCCTGCTGAACCTTGCTTTGACGACGTTTGATCTCCAGCTGGGACTTGGCGAGCGCCTGATTCAGTGAGAGCTTCGCATTGGCAGCTTCCGCCTTGATGCGAGTTTCTGACTGTCTTGTGGCTTCTGCCTTATGATCTTCGAAAACCTTCTCCAGGGCAGCCTGATGGGTGTCAATGATGACATTTCCCTCTAAGCGGGCCTGCTCCATGGATGTGGTTTGCAGGTGTGCGATTTTTTCTTCTAGAGTCAAGAGGAATCCCTCCTTTAGTTCGTAATATAATTGCGTTTATAATTTCAGTCCGATCGCCTCAGTGATATATGAGGTGATAAAGTCTTTCTGACGACCGGTTCCGTGGCGGTCAGGAATTTCAATCAATAACGGCATCTTTCGCTCCAATCGGAAAGTGTCGATAATGTCAGGAAATTCCTGACCGAACTTCTCAGTCAGAAGAACAATGCCGACAGTCGGATCGGAAAGCACTTTTTCCAAAGCTTGTTTCAGCTCATCCCGTTCGTGGATGACAACTCCGTCTACACCGGCAAGACGCATTCCGGTGTAAGTGTCGACATTGTCACTGATCAGATACATTTTCATAGGCGGCTCCTTTCTGTTGAAAATCAGAAATTAGAGATTTCCTAAGATCATGAAAGAGATGATCAGTCCGTACAGACAAACACCTTCGGCAAGTCCTACGAAGATCAAGGATTTACCAAGAACGCTGGAATCCTCGCTGATTGCTCCAAGTGCTGCGCTGGCTGCACTTGCAACAGCGATACCACCGCCGATACAGGAAAGACCTGTAACAAGTGCGGCTGCAAGATATCCCATTCCTGTTGCGATTGTAGCACCGGAAGATGTGGCAGCTTCAGCAGCCTGTACATTTGCCGGACCTGCAAGCATCATGATAGATGCAATGGCAAATGCGCCGAAGAAGAAAAATGCGTTGACACCGATTGTACGTTTGTAGCGTTTTTTGTTCTTTTCACCGATCAGATAATATCCGAATGGGATGATGATACTTAAAACAAGTGCTGCGATAAAGATGATTTTTGTTGCTAAACTCATAGTGGAATCCTCCTGATTTCTATACATTTTATGGCTGTCATAGATTTAAGCCAGACAGTTATTTCGTTTTCTTTTTTGTATATGGGTCGAATGCACGTCCGCTTCCTTTGTAGAAACGGCTGAACATCTCATAATATTCCAGACGAAGTACCTGAATACCTACAATCAGTCCTTCGAATCCGCATACGAACAGGTTGCCAAAGATCACTCCGAACCAGTTCGGATTTCCGCTTTCAGCGCCGGCCAGCTGAAGTACTACTTCCATGATAGCGGCATGGCTGACAGCAAATGCACCGATACGGATAAAGGAAATAGTGTTTGAGAAATAACTGAGCAATGTCTCAAACATCTCGAAAAAGCCTTGTACGATGTACATTCCAGGGCCTGTTTCCATCTTGTCGGCACGTTTCTCAATCATGCGGGTCAGAGGCTCTTTCAGGAAAATGAGAAGCAGTGGAACACCAAACATGATACCCATGACAATACCACCCGGAAGCGGATTGCCTGTCATAAAGAGAACGATGGTTGCTACAACGGCAATGTAGAAAATAAGTCCTGCCACACCGTTTGGATCAAACCAGGTACTTTCGATATCTTTGCTTCTTGCGGCATTGATAATATGTAGGATCATCGCTACGATGATCAGGAACATACCAAATGCGACAGCAACGATAAACACTGTGTTCAGTTTGCCGAGGAACGGCAGTGTAGTCATATGGTCGATTGGTCGTATCCACAATGGTTCAATGATGTCTTCAAATCCGAAAACACTTCCGAACATAAATCCGAAGATTGTGGAAAATACACCGGCAGTTGCGATAATTCCGGCAAGCGGAGCTTTCTTAAAGTGATAGATCAAGGCTCCACCGATTAAAAGCAAAAGCCCCTGTCCGACATCTCCGAACATAACTCCGAAAATAAAGGAGTATGTGATCGCTACGAAAATGGTTGGATCCATCTCGTTGTGAGCAGGAAGACCATACATCTGAATGTACATCTCAAATGGTTTGAATAGCTTCGGATTTTCCAGTTTTGTCGGCGGTTCTCCGAAGTATGCATCATGATCGTCTTCGACAACGACAAAGACTTTGTCATCATCTTTGATTTCTTCCAAAAACTTCTCTACATCATCTTCTGCCATCCATCCGCAGAGGATATAAGAATCATCCTGGCTGTCTTTCATCCGGGCAGCCATCTTACGGATGTCAAAGTTCTTGGAGAGTTCCTCCAGACGGTTTTTCGCTGCAATAAGCTGTGGTGCCCGGTCAGAAAGCATCTCACCGGCTTCTTTATCTAGATCCTGGATCTCCAGATTGATCCGAGCAATGTCCCGTTCCAGTGACTGGTAAGCGAAAGACGGAGTTCCTTCAAATTCATCTTTCAGCTCGATGCGTTCAAAATGCAGAGAACGGAACACAGCATCTACCTTTTGTGCTTCTCCCGGAGAAACGAAGTAAGCGCCGTATACGAAGCTTTCATCGCGTTCACCTTCAACGAAGATTGCACTTAAATCATCCATCAGATATTTATTCATCTTGTGATAAGATTCCAGCGCGATCCGTCCAAAACGATATGTAATATATCGATATCCGAGGACCTTGTGAAGATCACAGTCGAGGGGGCGGAATGGGGAGAGCAGTTGCTGTTTGGCACGGAGCTCTTCAATCTTAGCCTTCTTTTTCTCTTTCTTTGCCTGCAGACCTTCATAATCCTCGCAGGCTTTGCGAACAACTTCAAACATGTCGTCAAGACCTAAAGAATCATCCGGTGTAACATCATCTACATTCGGAAGATAACCGACGAACTGAGTTGCCTGGGCAAGCACATCCCGGTACGGATTAAGCTCTACGAACGGGCGAAGATTATCGACTGTCTTAAGCTCGGACAGTGCGGACTCCAGCTGGATCTCATAACGTGAGAGATACAAGTCTGTGACACGGTCGATATCATCCCGCGGACCGGAAATGTTGATAAATTTCATTTTAACAATCATTGGGTTCTACCTCCAACGTACGCTAACGTCTCGCCCGGTGTCAGTCCGTAACGGATGCATTCCAGAGCGGTAGTCAGCTTTTTGATTTCTTCTTCTTTTAAGAAGAGGTAAGTGTTGACAGCGGCGATGGAGTATGGATTCCGCCTTCTGTCAATAGTGTACAGATGATGGAGACATTCTGAATACATTTGCTCCATAGTAAGCTGCTCAGTGGATTCATAGCGGCGGGCATAAGGCGTCTGATTGCATAGTGTCTGCAATTCCTCTAATGTTGTTGCCTCGACCATTCCTTTGATCTGGTCGGTTGACAGACGGTAGTGGATCGGAAGAATCAGCTGGTAAATATCAGCAGGTTTCATATTAAAATATTTCTTCGCTCTGTAGATCCACTGCATGTTGAGCAGATCGATCTGAGTGCCGCAATCCCGCTGGTATAATTCCTTGTCTTCCTTTTTCAGGACTTTTTTCCGTGCTTTCCAAAGAGTTGTAAAATAATAAAGATTTAATGCCAGATCGTAGTCATAAAGAGTGACCGAAGGGGAATCCTTTAATTTCTTTAAAGGTTCATAATATTCTGTCTCCTTTAATGTCTCGATCAGTTCATCTGTGGTGCGTGAGGTGATCAGTTTTTCGATCGATATCTGCGAATATCGATCAAAGAAAGGACGTTTGTAATCAAGATCAAAAGGTTTCTGATAATGGTTGATCACAATCCTTAAACAATAATTGATCAGCTCGATTTCATAAGATTTCAGACGTAGCTTCATAAGCTTGCGCTGCTTCTGTCCGCAAAAGCGATAAAGCTTTGCGTAGTCGCGGTAAAGTGAACGAGTCAGAATCTTCTCAATGCTTCCTCTGTGAAGCTGTTCGGGGGCCAGCTCTTCTAAAATATCTGCGTAAGCTGTCTCCTTCTTCAGATATTCAACTACCTCGGGAACATTGTGTAGAGAAGCGATTTCCTCAAACTGAGCCGGGGTGAGAAGCTTAGCTTCCATTGCCCGGGTTTTCGTTACGATACCACTGTATTCCAGTAGATTTCCCATAGGCTACACCTCAGTGATCCGTCGGAGAATCTCATGAGCATAATCAGAATGCTTTTCATCGTATTCCTTCTGCAGGGCATTAAGTTCATCCTGACTCTCCTGACTTTGCCCGGATAAGATCCGTGAGGTCTCCGCTTCCAGTTTGTCACGAATTTCTTGAATCTGCCGCTGCGTATCGGCTTCAAGCTCTTTGTCGAAATCCATCCGCTTTTTGTCAAAATTTTCATCTAATGCGGACTTTTCGGCTTCTGCATGTTGCACGATTGCAGATGCGGCGGATTCAATCTCTGTCAATTTGTTTATAATAGAGTCCATAACCAGCCTCCTTTTTGTTAGAAATTCATAATATCTTTTATAATACACCTTTTGGAGAAAATTACAAGCAATCTGAAAAGATAATTTATGTTAAATATCCAAAGGTATTGGAGATAGAGACTGTGAGTCTGAGAATGTCATTAGTATTCTTCAAAATGGCTTTCTTGTGTGGACAGTAATTAGTTGTGAGATGAGAAAAATCATGTTATGATAAGACCTGAAATAATCCGCAGATATCAAAGAAGGTTTTACCTTATATATAGAAAGTACGCAGTAATGCTGTGGTGAAGAACAGGAGAAAAATAGCAGATGAGATTAAGAAATATACCAAGAGCAGATGGCGTGATCGATGCACATCGTGCTGTGATCAAGAAACCAGAGGAGCAGAGAGGACAGTGGGCTCAGGTCTTTGGAAATGAGAAACCAATTCAGATTGAAATCGGAATGGGAAAGGGTCAGTTTATTTTGAATATGGCTAAGGCTCACCCGGAGATCAATTTTATTGGAATTGAACGTTATTCCAGCGTCCTGCTTCGTGCACTTGAAAAATATGATACAGAGGAATTTGAAAATCTTGAGAATATCCGTTTTATTTGCATGGATGCAAGAGAGATTGAAGCAGTGTTTGCACCGGCAGAGGTGGATAAGATCTTCTTGAACTTCTCAGATCCGTGGCCAAAGGCTAGACATGCGAAACGTAGATTAACATCAACAGAATTCCTTGCAAGATATGAGAAGGTTCTTGTGGAAAATGGAAGAGTAGAATTTAAGACAGATAATACTGAACTTTTCAACTTTTCTCTGGAACAGGTGAAAGAAGCTGGATGGGAACTGCTTGCTTATACTTACGATCTGCATCATCAGGAAGAGATGAATAAGGGGAATATTATGACAGAATATGAGCAGAAATTCTCAGAGAAGGGAAATCCAATCAATAAGCTGATCGCACAGAGAAAATAAGCATCATATATTATATAGAAAGAGTAGAATTCACAGGAGAACAGGATGAGACGGGGAAAATGTTGGAAAGCTGGGATCCGTGAGTTGTGTTATTGCCATCAGAGACTGAATCGAAGGATTGTCTGCATTTGCAGATCCTTCGAGGAGGTGTATCGAATTTTAAATAGGGGATATTGCAACAAAGACACGGGAAAGAAGAAACGTTGCTGATATCGTCTAAATTGTATATGAAATTAATAATTTTGAAAAAAATGAAAAAATTTGAAAAAAGGGGTTGCATTCTGGCAACAACTGATATATAATACTATTTGTGTTGAGGAACACGAGACACAAAAACAAAAGAATGCGCGATTAGCTCAGTTGGTAGAGCACCTGACTCTTAATCAGGGTGTCCAGGGTTCGAACCCCTGATCGCGCACTCAGGAATCACTGTTTTTAACGGCTGCGAACGTTGGGGGCGGTGGTTTTTTTCTGCGTAAATATGCGGTTTCTGACCATTGAATCAGAAATCACTATGAATTGTAAAGACGAAGGGACTTGCCGCGAAATCGGTCGCGAACTGGTCGCAGATTGGTCGCGAGGAAATAAATAGTCCAAAAAAGTTCTGAAAAAGATAAAAAGAGTAATTGATGTTTATGAGTATGTAAACACCAGTTGCTCTTTTTTTATTTCATAAACGTATATCATTATTTTGAGGTGAAAGGAAGGAGGATTAGTAAATATAGATTGAAGTAATAATTAATTCTCTTTATCGGAAGGAGGGATATATTCAATTAATTCATAAAGGTCACAATCTAGCACGTAACATAAGCGTTTAAGAATATCAATATCTAAACGTTGAATTTTATTATCTCTATAATTTCGTAATTGTTGTCTTTGCATTTCTGTACGAAAAGAAAGTTGATTCAATGAGATGTTACGTTCTTCAAGAATTTCTTTTAGATGCAACTTTATTTCTCCATAATTTTGCATATCAGCAGGAAGTTGGCGTAAAGGATTATCTTTCTTTGGCATTTTGTCTTACCTCCATGTGTGTTCATTATATTTTATGTAAGACATAATTGTAATGGTGATAAATGTATGGTATATTTATACATGGGTAGATATATAACCAGTTATATACCAAAAGGAGGGATAATATGCCAAGTCCAAAAAATACACATGGACCTGTAGTTAAAAGTGGTCCAACAGCAGGTAATGTTAGAACAAGAAACAGCAATGGTCAATGGAGAAAGAAAAGAAGTGATGCAGGAGTGAAAAGAAAATGACAAAAGAAGAAAAACAACAAAAAAGAGAAGAGAGAATAGAAAGAGCGAAAGATTTTGCTGGACATTGCGTGGAGCTTGCAGCAGATACTATAATTACAACGGCATTAGCTATAGTGGTTGGAAAATGTATTAGTAATGGAAACGAAGGAAATGGAGATGATAAAGATAACTTTTTCGGTTTATAAAATCAAAAGTTATAAATAGTTTTTCAGAATTGTGAAGCTAAAAATATAATAATCACTCAGAAAACATGACTATAGTTGTTGCTGACGTATGAACTTTAGCAAGTTAAGAAATTGCCGATTGGAGAAGATATCGGATGAAGAAATTATTTTATACAAAAAATAAAAGTTTTTACGGAAGTAAAGAGGTTGAACTGGAAAATATAAAGCCAATTATAGAGACACCTTTGGAGATACGGAGAAAATTAAAAAAGGTTAAAACAATTAGAAAAGATAGTAAAAAAGTTTGACAGTTGTAGATAGACTTCTGTTAATGAGAATCTTAGTTGTATGAAGAATTGGATTGGGCGTACGTCAAGCAGTGGCGTACGCCCTTAATTATTATATGGGAGGAAGAAAGCGTTGAAAAAAGCATCAAAAAAGAAATCAATACTAAAAGGAATAATAGATTTTGGTATGTATAATACATTGGAAGAAAGATTAAGAAATTCTCCAGAGTATAAGAAGAGTAGAAAAAGAGTTGGAAAAGCTCTGAAGAAACTGGATGACTTGGGATTAAGCGAGGAGCAAATGGACGTTATAGATGATGTTCTTACAGTATGTAATGAAAATGCAGCAATATATGGTAGGAAAGCTTATATACAAGGCTTTAAGGATGCAATTGCAATGATATTAGAGGTGGCAGAATGAAAGCATATATTTTAGGTATTGTATTGGGTATTGTTATATTGAATGTTGTATATGCCAATATAGTGATATGGGAAAGTATTAATAAACGAGAAGCGTAGAAAAGCTAGTAAATGACATTCATATAAGCGTTTTAGAAGTATAGACGATGGGAGGTACGGACGGAAATGAACGAAAAGGAATTAAAATTGGTATTAACAGGTGTGACAGTGGTAACCACGATGCTGAAACTTATTATTCAACACAGAGGACAAGTGCAGAAAGGAAAGAAGTATGTATAAGGTAATGAAGAATGAAAGTGATTTAGATGACTGGATAAAATTAGTGCCAAATGAAGCAAGTGTCATATATAGTCAAATTGCCATCAAAAACCACCTTAAAGGAGTGCTAAGGACGTTTGATACGTCATACGGTATAAACCGCCGTATAGAGGGTGATTTAGGTGGTTTCGCAATTGTACTGTTTGGGGATGCTTTAGAAGTGTTAGGGCATGAGCGAAAAGTTTTGGAATATTTTAAACTAAATGCAGATGAATATGAGTTTGAAGATATATATGAACAGAAAGAGTCGGAGTGTACTGTAGAAGTAACATTCCGACTTTATTTATGTTCCTCTGATTATGCAGTACAGATAGTAAAGATTTTGAAAAAGGAGAATGAATGAGAATGGAAAACGTAGTAAAACAGACAGAGTTATTAGAAAAGACAGGTGTTTATGATGAAGATTTAAAACGTAGATTTTCGTTGACATTAAAGTATAGCGGATTAAAGGGTAAGAAGATTCTGGTAATTGGAATGAACCCAGCATCTAACAGTGTACAAGTATTTGACAATACCACAAACTACTTACTTAATAATCTAGGCATGATGGGATATTCAGAGATTATTGTATGGAATCTCTTTGCAGATATTTGTACAAAGTTAAAGCCGACACAAACATATGATAATGCAGAAAACATGGAATACTTGCAGATGTTGTTAGAAGAAAAGTTCAATGCAGTGCTAATAGGATGGGGAAATACATTTATAGGAAACAGGCGTGTAGAAGAAGCTAAGAAACAAGTATGCGAGTATCTGAAACCGCATGCAAAGAAAGTCTATGAACTTGTAGACACAGAGGGGATATATATGGAATTAAAAACAATACATCCATTATTTGCAGGACAGCGGTTCAGTGGAAAATGGAAATTCAGAAATTATTCGTTTCCAGAAGAGAAAGACGAGGAGTAATGATTCGGGGCGTTAGCTTGTCTAACGCCCCTATATGTATTAATCTTCTTGAAAAAATATTGTTATAAGTTTTTGGAAAGAATCACTTGGGAGAATATCCGTATCGGCGATTAATTTGCGTATTTGTTCCTCTTTTTTCTGTGAAAGTTTATAGTACATTTCGGCATAACAGTCATTTACTTCCAAAAAAAGGGTAAAAAAATAAGCCATCTCTTTAGTAGAAATGACTTTCTTATTTCTAGGTCTTTTATCATTGACTTCATTAGGGTGGAGTAGATGTTTCTTGTTAATGAAGTAAGAAAAAGTATACTCAGCAGATTTAGAAGCATTAGGCTCATTGCGATTGAAAGTATCATACTGAGTTTTTAAATAAATTCCAAATATGTAATTTGCAAAAAGAGTAATATGCTCGCTATCAGAAGCAAATTGCGATAAGTTTTCTTTTAGATAATTGGTAAGGTATTTTAAATTGCGTTCTTTCCATTTTTCTATTCTGTTATAATTTGCAACCTTAGGGGAAGTGCAATTCTTGGTTTTACGCCAACAGCTTTCATATTCATTAGCATCTTCTGGAATCACTAAGCGAAGTATTTCCGGGATAGTAATAAGGTTTTGTTTTTTTTCGTTCATTGTTATTCCTCCTTGAACTGTTTATAGTCACCTTTCTTTTGATAGAAGATAAAGGTGTATAATATATTGTTCAGAGTTGCACTTTTTTTCTAGGGCAAGTCCTACAGCAAAAATTGTCGGAGCAAAAATTGTCGGAGCAAAAATTGTCGGAGCAAAAATTGTCGGAGTACAAACTTGCAAAATATTGATAAACTTGGAAGCAAGGAGAAGCGCTAATCCTAGATACTTAAGAACGAAATCAGTCGAAGTTGATTTCATGAGTTTAAGAAAGGAGGATTAAGAATGTTGTATGAAAAAAATGTTAGATATAAAGATGAAAAGTGCAACAACTTAATCGAACAGGAAGTAGATGGAAATACTTCGTTAACATTTATTCTTTGTGTATCAGTAGCAGGTGCTGTATCAAAACAGCTACGGGAAGAGAGCATAAAGTTGAAATTGCCATTAGGATATGATGAATTGTCAGTTGGAGATGTTGCTGATATGTTTGGCGGAACAAAAAGTGGTTATAAGGTATCGAGCAAGCTATTTAAAATTAATGAACAAAAGAGACCTGATGGATACACATATTTGTCAGGAACAATTCCAGTATTACAAGAGATTCAGACCGAAAATGAACTTCTGAAACATCATAAAACAATCATTGCCATACCAAATGAAGAGGAAGGCAATAAGATTGAGGGTGTACCGACAGTGTGGCTTGAGATTCAATCATATATTGAATGGTTTGAAGATTGTCAAAGTCCGTTGAGGTTATCTTACAGACATAAGGGAATGGATGAAAGTTGTATAGCCAGTGTTAATGCTCTATTGGAAGAATGGGGCGAAGAAAAGACTAGATATAAAATGGACTTGGAAATTGATAAGTTTAAGAGGCTTGCAAAGGAGAAAAAGCTTTATCAGAGTACGTCCGAAGAATTTTATAAACAAATAGGAATGATTCTGGTAGCCTATAAGATTGTAAAGAAACAATATGGCTTACATACAAAGAAGAAAGAGCTGATAGAGTTTATTTTTGCAAACATTACCCCTACGTGGCATGGAAAGATAGTAAAACAATGTTGCAGGAATGAGAGGGGGTGTTAAACATGGGGTACGATGTAAGCATTAAAGAAGAATCGGAGAAGATTAGTAAGCAAGTACTTCATAAATCCGTTGAGATAAAAGATGGACAGTATGGATATTATCGGATGAGGGATAGAGAGTTGATATATAGTCCATGTGGTGGTGCAGTATTTGTAGAAAACTCTATTACAGAAGTAGAAACATGTAAACAATATTTAAGTTTGTATTTTACTGGTGCAGATGGGAAGAGGCGTACAATCCTCTTCCCGAGAGAAGATTTGGTAGAAAATAAAATCGTGTTACTAACAACATATGGAGTACAAGTTTCTAAAAAGACAGCAGACTACCTTATTAAAACGCTTGAGAATCAAGAAATAGATACAGAACATCTTTTATGTCATTCGAAATTAGGAATGGCAACGTGGAACGGCAAAAAGATATTTAAAGGAGCAACAGGAATAGGTATTACGAGTAGGTATACGGGTAAGCTAAGAGTCGTCCCAAAAAGTAGCTATAAGAAGTATCTGGATATGTTACGGTCAGAAGTTCTTGGACATACGCCGTTGGAATTCATATTATCAGCATCCATTAGCGGATTATTGGTAGATTATCTGAAAGAAAGTATCAGTGTAGAAAATATTATGGTTCACATGATAGGAGAATCTTCTACAGGTAAGACTACAGGAGCATTGCTTTCCGTATCTTGTGGAAGTGCGCCAGACTTTCTTGGAAATAATTTTGTATTCTCATTCCAAGATACTTTAAATTCTTTAATGCGTCTGATACCTAATTCTTATCCTACATTGATTGATGAGGGAAGTCTTCTTACCGATAGGGATATGACACAGACGTTATACAGTCTTAGCAGTGGGACGGAAAAGAGAAGACTTTCTGGAAGTATGGAAGTAAATGAATCTTCACGTTTCCGTACAGCATTGTTTCTTACATCAGAGAAAAGTATTTTAGCACAGTGCAATATGAATACAGGACTGTTAACAAGAAACTTTGAATTTCAGAATGTAACGTGGACGAAAAGTGCGGAATCGGCAGATAGAATGAAAGCTGTGATAACGGAAAATTACGGACATGTTATCCCGAAAGTAGCAAAGTGGCTGTTAGAACAGGATAAGCAGGGTCTTGTAGATAAGGTTATACAGGAAACAAATGAAGTTGTAAAAAGAGCAAGAGAAGAGAAAATATATAATAATCTGACGGAAAGAACCGCAAAGCAGACTGCATTAGTATTAGTGGCAGTTGATATTGTCAAGAAAGTCTTGCAAGTAGAATTAGATAAAGAATCGATTGGAAAGTTTATGGAAGAACATTCTCTGGTAAACAATATAGAACAGGTTTCTATTGGAAAAAGAGCAATGGAATGGCTGTTGCAATTCATTTCTAAGAATTATACACAGTTTCTTTCAAAAGACAGTCCAAAAGAAATAAGTAATTGTAGAGGTAAATTGGAAAAAACACAGACCGTTATATTGGATACAGATGAAGAATCTACAATGAGGTTAAAAGTAACAGAAAGCGAATTTGTCAAAATACTCAAAGAAGGAAAATTCAGTGAAAAAGCAACGGTATTAAAAGAATGGAAAAAGATGGGGTATTTAAAAGCACAATCTGACAGGTACATAAGCCAGGTGAAAATTATTGGCGATATAAAAGTAAAAGGATATATCATACAGTTGCCAATTTCAGAGGACAAGATAGTAAAGCATGCTACTCCACGCAAGAAAACAGTAGATGAATATGATAAACAGAGCTTTTTTGATATTGAAGAAGACTTGAGTTTTTTAGACGGAGAAGATTAAGGAAAGGATGATAAACTATGGTAAAGCAGATTAGTGGTAGCATTAGACCACGCCCAAATGCAGAAAATGTTCAGTATTATAATCTGACATTGGAATTGGGAACAGATCCAGCAACAGGAAAGCGAAAAAGACTGTATTTCAAGATTAATACAACGGATAAACAAGAGGCAGAAAACGAGCTTATGATTAAAAAAGCGGAGTACTTACAGGAGAAAATTGTAGAACCGTCAAAAGAGATGGTAGGGCAATTCCTGGAAAGATATCTTGAGTTTTTTAGACGGAGAAGATTAAGGAAAGGATGATAAACTATGGTAAAGCAGATTAGTGGTAGCATTAGACCACGCCCAAATGCAGAAAATGTTCAGTATTATAATCTGACATTGGAATTGGGAACAGATCCAGCAACAGGAAAGCGAAAAAGACTGTATTTCAAGATTAATACAACGGATAAACAAGAGGCAGAAAACGAGCTTATGATTAAGAAAGCGGAGTACTTACAGGAGAAAATTGTAGAACCGTCAAAAGAGACGGTAGGACAATTCCTGGAAAGATATTTAGATACTGTTAGAAGTACTTTGAGTCCAGCAACTGTAAGAGATTACAGAGGCGTCATAGAACGTTACTTAGAGCCAAAATTCGGAAATATGAGGTTACAGGATTTAACAAGAACAAAAGTACAGCAAGTATATAATGCATGGAAAGTAAAATCCAATAAAAGTGATAATCCGTTAAAAGCTACTACAATCAAGCATATTAACCGTGTATTCAAAAGTGCTTTGAACATTGCTGTAGAAGATGGTCTTATAAAGGAGAATCCTACAAGAAGAATTAAGATAGGTAAAGATATAGAACCGAATCATCTGGATGTATATACTGTAGAGGAAATCAGAGAATTACAAAAAGCAGTAAGAGGAACAGATATGGAACTTCCAGTGGCACTATTGTTTGACTGTGTATTAAGAAGAGGAGAACTGTTAGGACTTCGGTATAGTGACATAGACTTTGATAAAAAGGAGGTGACGATACAATACACATGGGCGGAGACCGAAGGAAAAGAGCCAATACTTAAGACATGTAAAACAGAAAGTTCTTATAGAAAGATGATTGTAAGTGATTATACAATCAGCCTTCTTAAAAGACAGAAAAGTATCTACTTAAGGAATAAGATGAAATATGGCGATTGTTTCTGTGATAGTAAGAGAGTTATATGTAAAGAAAATGGAGAACCTTTTCTGCCAAAAAGCTTTACAAGGAAGTGGGCGAGAACATTAGAAAAATATGGATTGCGTCATATAAAATTACATGGAACAAGACATAGTGCAATCTCATTATTACTGTCAGAAGGAGTACCTATCCAGATGGTACAGCAAAGAGCAGGACATCAAGACCCGAAGATTACATTAAGCGTATATTCGCATGTCGCAAGAGACAAGGAAACACTGGTGGCAGAAAAGCTGAATAACGTGCTATTTTCGGCGGTCAACCAATAACTTGGCAACCTGATTACAATACAGAGGGATAGACAGAGATCTTGCCGCTTTGCGGTTGTGAGCCTACGAAAGAACGAAATTACGCGTGCCCCGTTTGAAAAAGAGCAAAAAGTAAAAAAGTATTTATAGTACTTTTTGCAAGTGGGCACGTAATTTCGTGAATTCGGGTGAACAAGGAAGCAAAGCTTGACAAAGCTTTGCTGAGAGCTTAACCTTATTTGGACAAAATCATATTTGTTATAAGAACTACGTCGCGAAATTCGTCGCAAGTTGCAAAGCACATAAATAGAATGGGAGAAAATGGAAAATTATTTGGAAATAAATTATACATCGTTATCTCCTATGCGAAACAAGGAAAGCTGGAAATGAGAAAGAAGAAAATACGATGTGTCGCAAGTCTGTCGTATTTGAATGTCTCTTAATCAGGGTGTCCAGGGTTCGAACCCCTGATCGCGCACTAACAATCACTGTTTTTACAGACATAGGAGCTGTGGGGACGGTGATTTTTTTGTGCCCACATGAAGGAATCCTCGTCATTGACGGGGATTCCTTCATGGAAAGAGAAAGCTTGTTATTTATAATTTTGCAGGATTTACATGCACCATAATATGCTTTACTTTAGGAAAAGTCTTTTCGATATCGTTATGCACTTTTTCGGCCACATCATGTGCATCCTGAAGTGTGATGGAGCCATCCAGAGCAATTTCAACATCAACATAGATTTTATTTCCAAAAATTCGAGTTCGAAGTACATCGATCTTATGAACGTTTGGATTGCGCATTACGCAGGTACGAAGTTGAGTCTCCATTTCTTCGTCACAGGAGTGGTCAACCATCTTGTCGATTGCATCTTTGAAAATATCAGAAGCAGCCTTTACGATAAATACAAAAATCACTAAGCTGGCAATGGAGTCCATGATTGGAAATCCAAGTCTTGAACCGGCGATTCCGACCAATGCGCCGATGGAAGAAAATGCATCGGAACGATGGTGCCAGGCATCTGCCATCAGTGCACTGGAATCGATTCTCTTGGCATGATATCTGGTGTACCAGTACATTGCCTCTTTACTTGCAATTGAAATTATGGCGGCAATCAGTGCTAAGATACCAGGTGTTTGTATGTTGTCAGAATTTCCCTGCAATATCGTTTTGAATGCTTCGATTCCGATTCCAAGACCTGTGATAAGAAGAACGATTGCAAGGACAATTGCAGCTACACACTCTAGGCGTTCATGTCCATAGGGATGTTCTTTGTCCGGTTTTTTTGATGCGAGTCTGATTCCAATAATAACTACAAATGTACTGAATACATCTGATGCGGAATGAATGGCGTCACTGATCATCGCATTGGAATGCGCAACAATTCCGGCAAAAAGTTTGAGCAGAGATAGTGCGATGTTTCCGATAATCGTAATAGTAGAGACTTTGTTGGCTACTTTTTGGAAATCTTCTTCATTTGCGACAGGATTTCCGGTTTTCATTGTGCTGTTTTCCATATGTGTTACCTCCAATTTAATAAAACAATTAAAAGATAGCTCTATGGCACTAAATATATGTGGGAAAATAAAAGAATTGTTTTAAAATAAAAACACCCACGAATCAGTATTAGCAACTACTGTCCCGCGGATGAAAGATTCCACTGTCGCATCTGCGACCCGACTCCATGATATGATATCACGGTCTGCTCAGTTTGTACTGTAGATTTATATGCAGTGCAAAGAGTTATAGTAGATATAGCATAAAAAAGTTGAGTTTGTCAAGAAAAACCAATCGGTTTTTGATTACAAATCCTAGGAAGAGATAAGGTTGCGCAACAAAATAAGTTGCTTGCGGTCTTCTTTTGTGAGTGATAAGATAAAAAGTACTTGTAAGATGAAGAGAGTGAGGTAGAAAATTATGTATTATGTACCAGATGGCACAAAAGAGTGCGGATATTATGAATGTAAAAAATGTGGAAGTCGATTTTTATCACTGCAGACAATGAATACAATTCCTTGTCCGGATTGTGGGATGGATATTGACTATGAAATTGGACCAGATGAAACTTTGGAAGCAGCGGAGGATACAGCTGTGTTGGTGGAGAAGATTACAGGAGAAGAGGAAGTTGAGAAGATGGATTCACTTCTGAGTCTGGCAATTACCGGTGGAGATTATAATTGGATTTAAATGATATACGAAGATAAAAAAGAGATTTTTCCTGTTATAGTGGAAAAATCTCTTTCCATTCTCCGGGAGAAAGTGTCTCATCGAGAATGATATCTTCTATAGAAATGCGTTTCAATTCAATTACGCAGCAGTGAACCGCTTTCATCATGCGGCGAATCTGACGCTTACGCCCTTCACTGATCGTAATCTCTCCGTAAGTGACCGGATGAGTTGGGAGGTTATTACATACGGCATTTTGTACTTCCGGATGCAAAGTATCTATTATATTAGAAAGAATATCCTGACGAAATACTTTTAGTTTCGCGGGAGAAGTAAGAACAGGGGATCCTTTTAAGAGGATTCCTTTTTCTAATTGTTGGCACCGATCCTCGGTTAAATCACCGAGAACTGTAAAATGATAGGTTTTCTCTTTATGATAAGAAGGGTGCGTAAGTTTCTGGTTGAAAACTCCGTCATCTGTAATGAGGAGGAGTCCTGTGGTTTCTCGGTCTAATCGCCCAACCGGATTTAAATTATCGTTGTTTAATTCTGAAAAATAGTCCATAACGGTTGGGTAAAGGCTATCACGGCGGGCAGTGACGCAGCCAAAAGGTTTGTTGAACATATAATAATGAAACATATTGTGCCTCCTGTGCCTTTATAAGTGAAATAAATAGATGAGATTGATTATACAGAAAAATAATGGATTTCACAAGGTGTGCCGCTTATACCTGCCATTGGCTGTGGAAAAGGCGGTTTAGCCTTTCTGTTTGCATGAATTGTCAGAATAGTCTGAATTGCATGAAATATATAAAAAACATTGACAATTAAAAAAAGCTGTGATAAGATAACCTTCGTCGCTGAGGAACAGCAAGGAAAACAACAGAGGAACGGAAGATGAAAGAAGACGCGGAGGCGGGACATTCTTGATCGGAAGGAAACTGGAAGATTTAAAAATCAATGAAATGATTGAAAAATAAATCAAAAAAGTTGTTGACAAAGAGTTCTGAAAGTGATATCCTAAATAGGCTGTCGCGTGAGACGGCAAAGGAAAGCTCAAAAAGAGCAACAAAGAAAAATAAAAAAGTTCTTGACAAAGACAAAAGCTTTTGATAAAATATAAAA
>OCHE01000247.1_pt1 | contig 81839 bp, 78 predicted proteins | sample 1538681 | NCBI WGS metagenome assembly OCHE01 (sample SAMN04571717, study PRJEB22368) | human gut metagenome | biome: human gut; material: stool | host: Homo sapiens | place: Luxembourg | collected 2012-08-17
CATAAGGACGATAACTGGAAGATTGTAGAATAAATATTACAGCAGAATAGTATGGTAATTGTTTATCCAATCTATACTATTCTGCTTACAATTAGATTGACAAAATAAGAATCCCTCTCATATAATTGGTTTCAATGGTATTGAGGAAATACAACCTTAAATGTATAATGGGAAAGTAGCATTGCAGGAATGAGGTAGGCTAATGAATAAAATATTGATTATTGAAGATGATTTAGAAATAAATGCGTTATTGGCTGATTTTCTAAAAGAAAAAGGATATGCTGTGCATTGCCAATATGATGGACTTCATGTTCTGGATTTTTTGAATAAAGAAAAAATTGATTTGATTATACTTGATATTATGCTTCCTTATCGGAGTGGTGATATTATTTTATCTGATGTACGCAAGAAATCTACGATACCTGTTATTATTATTTCAGCGAAAGAAACTACACAAAATAAAATCGACTTGCTTCGTCTGGGAGCAGACGATTATATCACAAAACCTTTTGATATAGAAGAAGTGCTTGCCAGAATTGAAAGTAATCTGCGAAGAGTACAATTTCAAAATAGCCAGACAGAATGTTTGCAATATAACAATCTGACTTTAGACCTAGAGAAAAATACAGCATTTTTGAATGGAATAGAATTATCCTTAACCGCTAAAGAATTTGGCATTTTAGAATTGTTGATGAAATATCCAGATAAAGTATTTTCAAAATCGAATCTTTTTCAAAGTGTTTGGGATACAGAATATATTGCTGAAGATAATACACTTAATGTTCATATCAGTAATTTACGCAATAAATTAAAAGCGATATGCTCTGATACAGAATTTATTGATACTGTTTGGGGCATTGGCTACCGCCTACATAAAGCTAAGGATTAAACGTTCCTTAGCTTTATTATTTTTTTAACTTTTCTCATTACGATTTAAGAAATTCTTTAAAATTGCCCGTTATACTGGTTTAAGTAAAGGAGGTTTGGGATATGAGTTCAATTATTTTAGAAGCAAAGTCTTTAACCAAAGAATATAAACAAACATTAGCATTAGACCACATAAATTTACAAATAAAAAAAGGAAAAATTTATGGATTTATTGGTCAAAACGGAGCAGGTAAGACTACTTTTTTAAGATTAGTCACAGGGCTTGCGTTTCCAACAAGTGGTACACTTTCTTTATGGGGAAATTCTGGAACAGAAGAATTGCAGAAACAGCGTAAACGAATTGGAAGTATGATTGAAACGCCTGCTCTATTCCCGTCAATGACTGCCTATCAAAATATGGAAGTACAGCGTATTCAACGAGGCATACCAGATAAATCAGTTATTAAAAGGACATTAGATATGGTTGGATTGCAAGATACAGGTAAAAAGAGTGTCCGCAATTTTTCATTAGGTATGCGTCAACGATTGGGGATAGCGATTGCACTTTTAAATACACCAGAACTATTGATTTTAGACGAGCCTATCAATGGTCTTGACCCTGCTGGAATTGTAGAAATCAGAAATTTATTAAAAATTTTGAATAAAGAATATGGTATGACCATTTTGGTTTCAAGCCATATCTTAGAAGAATTGTATCAAACAGCATCAGAATTTATTCTGATTGACCATGGAAAAATTATAGAAGAGATTTCTGATTATGAATTAAATGAACGGTGTAAACGACATATAGCAATTAAAACAACAGATGTTCAGAAAACGGTTCTGGTTTTGGAAGAGAATCTTCATACAGATAACTTTAAACTAATGCCAGATGGCATAATTCGTTTGTATGATTATTTGAATGATTTAGAGACAGTTGCGTCTGCTTTGGCAGAATCGCACATTCTTGTAACAGGACTTTCTGTATCTGGCGATACTTTGGAGGACTATTTTTTGAGCAAAATAGGAGGAACAAAAGATGTCAAATCTCCTAAAAACTGAGTTATATAAGTTGTTTCACAGTTGGTATTTTTGGGGAATTGGAATATTCAATCTCCTTTTAAGTAGCATATTGCTGTTAGATAGTAAAGAACGCTCTTCAAACTTAATTATGGCATCATTATACAATATTCCGTTACTCTATTTTTTGAGTATAGTGTTTATAGCATTGTTCATTGGAAGTGATTTTAGTGGAAGAACTTTAAATACTTATATTACTGCCGGACATAAAAGAAGTTCTATATTTAGAGTAAAGTTAATTGTATCTCAAATAGGTTGTATTATCATTCTGGTATTTCCATTATTTGTACATGGAATTATTAATCAATTTTATATTGGAGAAAAACTTTTTTGGAATGATAGCACATATACTATGGTTTTACTAACTCTGTTTGCCATAATAACACTGTGTGCATTACCGATGTTTTTTGCTTTTATTTTTCGTGATATGGGGAAAACACTGACAGTTTCAATGGTTTTATTTTTTGTTATGATTTTTTTGCTGAACAGTGAATCTGCACAAATAATCAGCAGAATAATACCAATGGGACAACTTAGGTTAATTTCATTGCAAAAGGTCTATTCGACAAACTTTTGCTTGTTTGTAGATTTTTTATGGAATTTTATTTTATATTTCATTGCAGGTAGTGCTTTTTTACATACAGACTTGAAATAACCGGAGGTGTTTTTTATGGATAAATTATTAAAACTGGAAAAATATCAGTTGTTACATAATTCTATTTACTGGTGTGGTATGATTGGAATATTTATTTTAGGATTTTTTACAGCAGATACTTATGTTACAGAGGTCATGGGACCGACAGAAGAAATTGCTTCTTCTCTTGCTGATATTTTTAATGGAATGGTGTATGATTCTACGTTTCTTCTTATCATCATGTCGGCTATACTTGCATTGATTTTAGGACAGGAATTTTCTAAGAGAACAATAAACTTAGAGGTCAGTGCTGGACATTCCAGAAAACAAATTTTTACAAGTAAAATAATATCGTATTTAATTGCTTTTAATCTTATGGCTCTTGTCTATCCAGTTTCAGGGTGCATAAGGGAATTTGGACGCTTTGGTGTTGCAGACGTGGGAATGTTTTTTTACAATATTATAAAAGCAATCATTTATTCTTGTCTGCTTAATAGTGCGATATTTCTAATTGCAATACTTATTTGTTGCTATTTACAGGATGCTGTAAAAGCAACCTCGGTTACAGCAATTATTATTTTTGGTCTTAGCTTATATCTTGGCTATGGAATGATGTTGAGATTACCAGTCGGTTTTTTACCTACTTATCAAATCAGAATCGTTGTCAGCATGAAAACCTTTTTTCAACCGATAGCTATTTTAGTAGGATGTATATGGTCTGGTATATTGGTATTGCTTTCGTGGATAAAATTTTGTAAATGTGATTTTAAATAGGTGGAGAAAATGTCTAACATAGAATGGATTTTAATTATCATAACAATATTTTTAGTAATACTGCTATTTCGATATATTCAATTAAAAAAACAAATCCGTAATCTTGCGGATCAAGTTAATGAATTGAATTCTGGAAATTCACAGCAGATGTTAGACATTTCGTTGATTGATAAAGATTTAGAAAGACTGGCTGGTATATTGAATCAATATAATATCAGACAACGACAGGCTGTTGCAGGCGTATTACGCAATGAAGAGTATTTAAAAGAATCTGTTGCTAATATATCACATGATTTGCGTACACCTCTTACAGTCATTCTTGGTCATTTACAATTATTGCAAAAAGAAAATTGGGAATCCAGTCAAGCACAGCGTGTAAAAGTGATTTTTAGCAAAGCCGAAAAAATGAAAGAATTGGTAGAAACATTCTATGACCTTTCTATTTTGGAGGAACAGCAGACAGTTCCAGAAAAAGAAAAGTTTAATATATCTAATATGTTAATAAATTTAATTACGGAAAATGCCGTTGCATTAGAAAAGGAGAATATTTTACCCGAAATAAATCTCCCAGATTATTCAATATACGTATATTCTGATAAAAATATGGTAGAACGAATTTTACAAAATCTGTTGACAAATGCAATTAAGTATTCTGTTGGAACGATAAAAATAACACTTATGGAGAAAGAAAATAATAATATTATATTTACCATTGAAAATCCAATGAGTGACAGTTCAGAAATTGATTGCAATCGACTTTTTGACCGTTTTTATACAGGCGATAAATCAAGACATAATGGAAGTACAGGATTGGGACTTGCGGTAGTAAAAACACTTGTTGCCATTCTTGGCGGAAATATTGTTGCAAAAGTACATGCCAATAGCCTTATTATTACTCTTGAATTATAAAGTATTGAAGATATATTCGTATGATAATTCATTGAAGAGTGGACATCAAAATGTAAAGTCAATAGTTTGTAAAGTCCAGTTACAAACTATTGGCTTTTTTCATTACTGTGTAACAAGTAAATTTACGATAAAGAAATAAGGATAGTCGGCTCTTATTTGTTGCCTGCGGAGCAGATCAACAAATAAATGTTGAAGAATCTGTATAGGAAAACAGAGAAAACAAGAAGCAAATCACTTCTTATTCTCTCTGCTGTTCAAGATACCGTCAATCGTACCTTGAATGATTTTTAATTCATTATCACTCAATAAATCAAGTGACGAATCTATCTGACGGCGGGCTGTGTTTTTCTCAACATTCTTCGCTGGATAGAAATACTCGTCAACAGATATATTGAACATTGTAACTAAATCATGGAATAACTGAAAGCTAGGGTGTTTTCCGATATTTTCAATATCTGCGATATGACGTTCTCCGTAAAAGACTTTATCGCCTAAATCATTTCTGGAAAGCCCTGCTTTCTCTCTGGCTTCTCTGATTGCCAGTCCTAAAGGACGAAAATCAAAGCTGTGTGTATCTTTCTTTTTTCTCATTTTTAATCACCTAGCATGAGTTTATACTTCATGTTGTGCGATTAGAATGTATTAAAAACTCATATTATATGCACTATAAATTCAAATAAAGTATTACCTAGTTCGGTAAATAAAAAAAACCGTTCTGTGGGTAATCTCTTTTATAATGTCCAAAAATATAGGGACGGTTTTGGTATAACCAGAGCTGTCCTTTTTCTATTTTCACAGGATTGCTCTGGTCAAGGAGCAATTTGTGATTCTAAGTAAAACAGGCAGTCTATACCAACAACCGAATTTATTCCATTTTTTTCTTAGTACATCATCAGTCCTTGAACATGAATTAAAAACTCATATATCAGATGTTTTAAAAACAGTCTATTTGTTATTGATGCAAATAGGCTGTTTTCATATTTACAAAAATTTTTTTCAATCCTGCAACAAATCACACCTTGCCGTACAGATATGGTGCGGAAAGAGGGATAAATACTTTTCACTTCATAGCGAAAGGGGGGTGTGATTTTGAAACCATCAGACTTCCAAAAGACAATACAATGTCAGTTTGACTGTAAGCTCAAAAAGGTTGTGAAAGGCATTGTCCGTAACTACCGCAAGGAATTAGCCAGACGACAGGCAAAGGAAGTATCCTTTTGTGAGCTTCCAGAGATTGTTGTTGAGAAATTGATTGTATGGGACGATTACGAAAGTGAATATACAACGTTCGATGTGTGCGGTACAGAAATCCGTGTACTTGATGAAGAACTTGCAGAAGCACTGAAACAGTTGCCGGAGCAAAGCCGGAACATTGTATTGATGTTTTTCTTCTTGGATATGAGCGATTCGGAGATAGGCGAAAAGCTGAATATCAACCGAAGCACATCATATAGGCACAGAAGAAATTCACTTGAAGAAATCAGAAAGCAGTTAAAGGAGAAGAAAACAAATGAAGAATAAGCAACACACACTTCCATCATTTTTTCTCATATCATCAGCCGTGGACGGTAACGAAAACGCCATAGAAAAGCTGTTGCTGTTCTATGAAGCCTATATATCAAAATGCTGTTTACGCCCGTTTTACGATGAATACGGCAACGTATACATTGTGGTTGATATGGAATTAAAGGGACGTATCAGAGAAGCCCTTTTGAAAATGATATGTGAATTTGAAATAGACGAACATTAAGTAATATTTGAGCGGAGCATGATTTAATAAACTCCCCTCTTTCCTGTTCCGCTTTTTCTTATCATTCTGTATCAGTCCATTTGTAAAAATGAATTGATACAGGCTGACAAGAGCCTAACAGTTCTTTGACAAGTGAATAAAGCAGTCAGATACGTTTGTGCTTGCAGTGAGCCATCAGAGGTTGTACGCCGTGACTTTTCCAATCGGGAGATAGCGATTCATGCAATGATCTGGGAGCGACCGTTGGAAAAGTCGTTCTGCCATGACCTGCAACACAGGATAATGATACACCCGTATGACACGGTTCAGCCCACAGGAATGGGAATGGTTGAGATACCAGCGGAGCTTGCCGAAGCCGTCTGATTGCTTGTAAAACTATCTAACAACGATTTTGCAAGAAAAAATCATCTTAATAGAGCTTTTTTGCTCATCATTTGATATACTGATAGACAAGATATTGAGATTTCCTTATCTGGTCTATGGAAAGGAGGATTATGATTACCGTAACAAAAAAAGACCTCATAGCACTAGGTTATGGAACTTCTTTCTCGGCAGACATCATAAGAAAAGCAAAAAAACTTATGATTGAAAAAGGGCATACTTATTACCAATCCCGTAAATTGGACAGAGTACCCAAAGAAGCCGTGGAAGAATTATTAGGGATTACATTATCAGACACAAACGATTGATTGTACTTCTTGCATATCATGTAAGGAGTGAAATCATGGCAAAAGACCCTATTAAGAAAGCAGATAACGGAACTTATTATTTCAGAGCTAATTTAGGCTACAATCCCATTACCGGAAAACAGATACAGAAATACCGAAGTGGATTCAGAACGAAAAAAGAAGCAAAGGAAGAATATTCAAAACTGGTATTAGCTTCTACCGAAGAATTAACAACAAAAAAAGATGGCGTTTCTTTTCAGCAATTTATAGAAGAAACCTACCTGCCATGGTATAAAACACAGGTAAAAGAAAGCACTTATCTTAATCGTGCTACTACCATCAAGAAACATTTTTCCTATTTCTACAAAATGGAAACAGACGAAATCGAACCTATCCATGTTCAAAACTGGCAGTTGAAACTTGCAAAAGATTTTAGCCCTAATTACATTCGTATCGTACAGGGAATGCTTTCTATCGCATTCGACAGAGCTATTGTTCTTGGAATTGCGAAGAAAAATCCTTCTCGTATGATAGGCAATATCAAAAGCAAGAAAACCAAAGTTGATTTCTGGACATTAGAAGAATTTCAAAAGGTTATTTCCTTACTCTATAAGAAAGACTATTATGAACATTATCTGTTTATATCGTTCTGGTTATTATTTATGACGGGTATGCGAATTGGCGAAGCGTCAGCATTACATTGGTCAGACATAGATTTTGAAACAGGCTTGCTTAGCATTACCAAAACATTATATTACCGAACAATGACGGACTATAAATTCGTTGAGCCGAAAACACAGGCAAGTATCCGTACTATTTATATTGATTCAGATACACTCAATGAGCTAAAGGCTTGGCAAAGTGTTCAACAACAGGTTCTTCCCGATTGTCCACTTGTACTAAGTTATAACGGAACTCCAACCAGTAAAACAACGCTTCCCAGAGCTTTGGAAAAGTTGTCAAATTTAGCAGGTGTTCATCGTATTAAAATTCATGCCTTGCGACATTCACACGCTTCATTGCTTATCAGCATGGGCGAAAATCCTTTACTTATCAAGGAACGTTTAGGACATGAAAAAATACAGACAACACTCGGCACTTATGGTCATCTGTATCCAAATACTAATCTTGAAGTTGCTAAAAAGCTGACTGGAATATTACAAGTACAATCTGCTACTGAAAGCATTGCTAATTATACCAGCAATCAACATACAGCAATCTATCACAGAACAGTTGAAGAAAAATAATGCAATGAAAATGCAATCCTATAAAGGAAAAGCTGTAAAACCCTTGTAAACAAAGGCTTTACAGCTTAGCTCCAACTATTCAAACTCGGGTGCGGATAAGATAACCTAGGCACTTTTTAGTATACATTTATGTTGTTTTATGTTCATATTCTCTTAATTCTATCTGATTTTTTTCTCGTACCAAATTATTAGAGCCAAAATAGAGCCATACAGTATTTTTATATTAAAATCTTCCCCAAGAAAAAACAGAGTATATTTAAAATGCTCAAATATACTCTGTTACTTTTCATAATATTCAATTTTTGCCCTCTCCGCTAACTTTTTCCTCTGACTTTTACTTAGCAAAGGAACTTCCTCGCTTCCATGAATTTCCGAATGATACTCACTTCTTTTACTTGGTTTATACTTAATTACTGCATCTACATCTCTGCACTGTTCAACTGTAAGCGATATAATACAGCCATGAAAAAATTTGCGCATCTCTTCTATTACATTCTCATCTTCTCTAAAATCCCCTCTTTCAACAGATAAGCCCTGTTTGTCCGTGAATGCAGCCGATGAAACAGTTCCATCTTTTCGCCAAAACATTTGCATATAAGATTCTGGAAAAACTGCTCTATATAATTTCTCACAATTAGGAAATGTGTTATCCATAGAAACTATTCACCACCTTAGCAATAGCTTCTACATCAGCTTCTATTGAGGAATATTTTTCTTGACCGTCACTACTGACTTCAAACACTTCCCATGTATCTTCTAAATTTATTTCAATTTCCAAATATGCACCGTTTTCTTTTTCATATTCAAATTGTACGGAATCACACGCTGTTGGAAATAACTCCGGCTGAACATCTAACGCAGTAATTATTCTTCTTACCATGGAAATCAATTGCTTTTCAAAAGCCCTCGCCGTGTTGCCGTTCCATCCATCTTCTAAATATGCAATTTGATCTAATTTTTTTAAATTAAATATTTTTTCTTCGTTCATAACTACATTTTCAACACTCAAATCTTTTGCCTTATACATATAATATCCAGGTAAAGAATAATTCATACCCTTTTTTATCGTATAAGTTTGGCATATCTCTGCTGTATCAGAACGAATAATCTCTGTATATTTATCTGTCAAGCAATTTGCTTCAACTGTTGAAACGCTGTTTCCCGATATCAACAAACTTACAAACAGTGCGCCTCCTATTGCAGTTCCACGTGTTCGGTTTATCGCCATCATCATTATTCACCTACTATCACTTGTATCTTGTATTCCCCTAATTCAATATTATTAAATATTACTTTGGTAGAATATAAACCTGCTTCTCTAAACACCAAATTTCTTATATCAATATTAAATTGCATACTAGCTATTCCACTTGGCTTGATTTGTTCTGTTGGCAATTGAAAATTGACATCACCCGTATCATACAACACATTATTACTTGGATCTAAAAACATTATTTTAACACTATTTTCTTTCGATGTGTCAAATCCCGCAATACTACATGCAATAGCAAACGAAAAGTTGCCCGGTATTGCAATTGGTGTTAATGCTTGCAATGGTTTAACAATCTGCTGCTGCGGACCTTGTGGTGTCATTTCTGTCTGTATTGTATCACAATATGTAAATGATGAAATATACTCCATATCCAAACTCCTTTCATTTTTAACAACACTTCCTCATGTTTATTATAAAATAGATTTTATATTTTTACAAATAAATTTTTCCATAGATTAAATCGCTAATTAAAATACTTTTATCTTTCATAATCCATCTCCTCTACCAACTGGGATTTGATTTATATTGCTTTCAATACTATTTCAAGTATCAATGTCAAAATACAAATCAGTAAAATAGAAATCATTAAAATAACAGTTTTAATTGGTATAATATGCTGAAAGACTACCATAGTCCCTACTAATAATACAGCCGTCCCCTCAATTCTCGAATGTAAATTTATCTTTTTTACACCGTCATACTTTTTTATAAAAGGAAGTTTCCCTTTAATAAGACTATATAGACCTAAAATGCACATTATAGTACCAATCATTACACCTGCCATATCGTCCACCTCCTCGACTATTTAGAATTTATTTCTTTTCATCCCTAATTATACAACAACTCCCTTCATTGTAAAGTAAAAATCACGCCGTTTCCAGACTTGCTTTCCACCATATCCCCTTCTCTATTGATAAATTATTTCTTTATTCACAATCTCCCTTGCACACGATTGTATATTGTTCATTCTCGCTACCCATTCCATCTGATTTTCTGCCTTTAGCTGTTCTGTAATCCCCTGCGCCCGTTTCATCTTCTCTACAATCCTTTCAAAGCGTTCCTGTGCCTGTTCTTCTATATCAGCCAAATAATCATTCAACCTTCCACTTGTAAGCAGATTCAAATATACACTCCTGCTATATTCTTTCAGATAGCGTAAATGTCTTTGTCCCCATACGCCGATAAACCTCTGTTCTTCCTCCGGCAAGGTAAGACAGGGAATAAGATAATCCCCATGTCTGATATAAGTGCCGCCCATTTCTTCAAATATTGTTTTCTTCATAATCGTTTCCACCTTTCTTATCGTTCTCTATCCATAGATTTCTTCTTGACTGACCGTTTCGGCTGCTGTCTGCCTTCCTGCTGATAGCGGTGCAGCTTTTCAAGTACGCTCGCTTTTTTCGGCTGTTCTAACGGTTTCTCTTTTTTCTGTTCCGTCTGCTTTTTCCATACCCTTAGTTCTTCGTTGTATTCTATAATCAATTCTTCTGCCTTGTTATAAACCTTCTGAAAGGCTTGCACATTTGGATAGCCTTCCCGTTTTACGATCTGTTCCAAACTCTTATGCAGACGTTTCTCCAAATCCTCTAACAGTTCAATTTTCCCTTCCAGAGATTTTCGCTCTTTGCCTTTAAAGAACCCTCGTAGCTCTGACAGTTGCTTTTTCAAAGAAGAAATCTCCTGCTGTGTGCGTTTTATCTCCCTTGACTGCCCCTGTAATTCATACATAATCTTCTGCATATCTTTCCATTCCTGCAAATCAATCTTTGGCACAGGTCTTGGCGGCAGCTTAAATTTGAAAATTACTTCCTGTAAAAAGTCTTTCGCACCTCGAATAATCTGGCGGAACAGATCCGGCAGCCAACCGTATGTCCTGATAGATTGCAGCGTTCTGTCTGTGATTTTTTCCTGCTTGATTTTCAAAATATCTTCTTCAGAAACGCCCTCAACTAATGCCACATCAACTGTCCGATTCCATTCCTGCCTTGCCGCATTGTCTGCCTTTATCTCCTCCGCTTTCGGATTGTTCTTTCCGATTTTCTTGGTTGCCAGATATACGCCGCCCTGTTGGAATACAGAGAGTTTTTCTGATTCCTCTTTTACATATCGATTGATTGTATCGGTAAACAGTTCTTTAACTTCTTTGGTAAAGGCTTTGTTCTTAAACCATTCATCTTTTTTCGTGAAGATATGGCTTTCATAAACTTCCCCTTTGGGGATAATACTGCATCCTGCCCGAAGATTGCCCTGCTCGTCTAAAACCTCTTTCTTTGTGCGTCTATGCTTTCCCTGCTCATCATAAAACATATTTCGGGTAGCAATCTTTACTTCGGGTTGTTCCAACATTTTCCGTTCACTGAATACCAGATGGATATGATAATTCGTCTTTGTCTTGTTGTGATGAAGGGCAGCACTGCACTCTACACCATACCTTTTATGAAACGTTTCCGTAAAAAGTCTTACCACATCATCTGCCCTGTACTGAACAAAACTTTCAGGAAGTGCAATGATAAACTCACGCCCTTCAATACATTTCCCTGCTGAACCACTCGCCTTAAAATCCAACTGATTTTCTCTTGCAAGATTTTTCCAAAACTCCGGTGTTACTCCTTCTGTCTGATAGGTCGCATAGAGATATTCCTGCCGTTTCGGATTAGAGATATAATCAATCCTTCCTGCCACATCGGACAGCTTGCTTTGTCTGATAAATGAATGTCTGCCTATAAGCATCCTCCTTCCCCGGCTCCCGCCGACTTTATTGTGAGTAGGTGCATAGGCACCTGTTTACGAACCTATCCGCCTATCGGCAGCATAGCTCCCGGCAGGGCGAAATACACAGAGCATAAAACTTTAGTTTTGTGCGATGGGTGTATTTCGCTCTCAATCGCCGAGGGCTTGTTTTTGTTTAACAAAGTCCGATTACTTCTCGGACTCACGATTAGATTTATGGGCGTATCCGCCCTTTTTATCTGCCCGTATCCGGGCTGCTTTTTCTATGACTGACAGCAGGTGGTCTACGGTACTTTCTTCCCATCCGGCAAGCCATATCAGAGTTCTTTCCTCTACTTTTGTCAGTTTCACACCTGCCAGTACCTTGTTCATTTTTTGTATCTGCCTGCCCTCCATCTCATAAAATAAATCATTCACATTTCTGCTTTCTCTATCCGGCTGCTTTAACATCCGCAACACTCCCTTCCTGCCTTATCTGTTATTGACAGGTGCGTGGCACGCTCCTGTTTTATCATCAAGGAAGATTTACCAACGGAATTTCTCCGGCACTCCTCGTCTGTCCAGATATTCTTTTCTCGCCTGTTCCCGTTCTTCCTCTGTGGGCGCAGTTTTGTATTTTGAATATAAATCTCTCATTACCAAAGAATCCAACTTTGCTTCTAATCCTTGTTTTATGCTTGGTAAATTTTCTTCCATATCCAGCAAATGGAATTTTACAAGTTCCATAAATAGCTGCTCCGGTATCTGTATTTGTTTCATACGGTTTCCTTTCCAACTCCGCAACAATGCAATGTCTTTAGTTTTTGCAACCTTACATTTACGTCTCTGCAATTTCTATACATTCTGCATTGTTGCGTTCTTATCTACGCTTTCACGATTTCATCAAGATTCCAATACCATGATTCTCCAATCCGTTTTCCTTTAATACCCAACTCTTTTTTCGCATTTTCCAATGTTCGTTTTGAAATTCCCTTTTCTTCGGCAAGATTAACAATATCCTCACTTTTTACCACATTGTTTGTTTCTGCCAGTTCATAAATGAGTTGTTTTGCTCGTTCCTTTTTATTTGCTTTCGGGGTGATTCCTCCCAGCAATTCGTCTGCCGTAATTTCATAATCGCCCAACCAATGAAATCCTTCTTCCGTCAGTTCAAATGCTTTTGAATGTCCGAATGCGGCAAGGTTATTTTTTATTTGCACAACTGCTCTTGTATTTTCCTGTCCCTCTATTCTGCCGACTAAAAGAACGCTTCTTGCGACTGCGAAAAAGTCAATCGAACCCATTCCTCTATATGCCGCCTTGTTTCCGGCAGCCTTATTCATGTGACCGATCAGGATAATCGCACACTTATGCTTCTCTGCTAAAAGTCCTAATTTCTTAGTCATATCTCTTGCTTCATTTGCCCGGTTCATATCCATTCCACCGCCCAGATAGGCTTGTATCGGGTCTAAAATAAGTAATCGTGCATTGGTTTGAATAATCGCCTGTTCCAATCGTTCATCTACCATAGAAAGTGATTTTTCACTTTCGTCAATGACCATAATTTTCTCGCAATCAGCGTCTGCCGCTTCAAGTCTCGGCTTTACTGTATCTGCTAATCCATCTTCGGCGGTCTGATAAATAATATTCATAGGCTCTGATACCTGCATATCTTCATCAAGCCCGATACCCTTTGATAATTTGGCTGCAAGATTCAATACAAGCGTTGTCTTTCCATCTCCCGGATCGCCTTGAATAATTGTCAATTTTCCATAAGGAATAAACGGATACCATAACCATTCAATTTTCTGTGACTGAATATCAGCCATATTGATTATTTTCAATTCAATTTTCTGTTCTTCCATAAAGTCCTCCATTCAAAAATTCTGTTGTTTCTCCGGAGAACCTCTGTTATACTGATTTTGTAAATATCTTGATAACAAAGGTTATCCGATTTTTCATAAGTCCTAACAGTTGCCGCTGTCGGGACTTTTTTCTGTTCCCTGCCAAAGATACTTTGCTCCGTCCAACATCCATATAATGGCTTTCAGCATATCCAGACAGTCATTTTTCATCTGCTCCAATCCTTCGTCTGATAACAGGATTTCCTGCTCTTCAAATTGCTTTAGGATTTCTGCAATGTTGTACTGCATAAGTTGTAATTCCTCAACCAGTTGATATATTACTTCCCTTTTCCCGACTACACACACTTTGTTATAGATACAGGAACGAACAAAATAATCTTTTTTCTGCATACCACTCGCTTTGATTTTTGCTTCTATTTCATCCCTTTCTCTTGGGGAAATACGAAAGCTGATTGTTGGGTATTTGTGTACTCCACTCATAACTACTCCTCTCCATTGGCAATTTCCAACTTCTCTGCCAATTCTGCTTGTTTATTGGGATACAAATGGGAATAGGTATTCAAGGTAGTCTCAATCTTTTCATGTCCCAACCGTTCTGCAATCGCCAATGGCTGAAATCCCATTTCTACTAGCAAAGACGCATGAGAGTGCCTCAAATCATGCAGGCGAATACGCCTAACACCTGTTTCTTTTATCCCCCGAACCATTTCATGTTCCATAAATGATTTTGTAAATCGAAACATTCTTTCATTTGCCGTTATTCCATACAACATACTACAATATTCTTTTAATTCCTCTACTAAAAATGGTGGAATAGATATTTTCCGATTGCTTTTCGGTGTCTTAGGTGGCGTGATCATATCTTTACCATTCAAACGCTGGTATGACTTGTTAATCGTGATACACCGCTTCTCTAAGTCTATATCTTCATAAGTTAAAGCGAGTAATTCTCCGATTCTCATACCAGTCCAATATAAAAGCAAAAACGCCATTCTTGCTTCCGGCTTACTGTCCATAGAGGGTAAAAACTCTTTGAACTCCTGTTTTGTCCAAAAATCCATTTCATCAGCTTTACTCTTTCCGATACTTCCCGCTTTTCTGCAAGGATTATCTCGCAAATCATAATAGCGTACAGCATAATTAAAAAGCGCTGCCAACTGATTGTTAATGCTTTTCAAATAAGTTGGAGCATATCCTTTTTTAATCAACTCATTTTGCCATGCTCTGATATCTGAAGTTTGAATTTCACACATTTTCTTGTGTTTGAAATACGGAGTTACTTTCAAATCAAACACATATCGCTTATTAATAATCGTGCTTTCTCGCAATCGGTTCTCCATATCTGCAAAATAAATTTCTACGAAGTTTTCAAAACTGATATCCAGATTCTTCTGCTGTTGCTGGAGAAAATTTCTTTCCCATTCATCCGCTTCTCCTTTTGTTTTAAAACCTCGTTTGTTCTTTTTTCGGCGTACTCCCTGCCAATCCTTATAATAAAACTGACTGCGCCATAATTTCCCGTCTCTTGTTGCCGGCATATCATCATCCCCTTTCTTCTAAACTACCATTCCATAAAATTTTTCCTGAAAATACTTTCTTGGCACTTTTCCCGAAATCACTCGAAATCCCTTTGCTTTCAACTCATCATTCAGTCCTCGAATAACTTTATAGGCATACCCTCTGGATACTCCGAGTAATTCAGCAACTTCATCTGCGGTAATATACATTTTCATCGTATTCTCCATATTCATTTCTCCTTTCCTTTTTAATTTTGGTACACTTTTGTGTTCCTTGTAATTCGTATTATATAGTACACATTTGTGTTCGTCAAGTATTTTTCATAAATTTTTATACACAAATGTGTCCCAATGTGCTAAACTATCACTATACACACAAAACACAAAAAGGAGAAACGCTATGACTGTCGGAGAAAAAATCAAATATTATCGGAATATCCGTGGAATATCACAGGAAATGTTGGGAAATCTTTCCGGCATAAATCCGGCTACTATCAAGAAATATGAATATGGTATTCGTAATCCAAAGCCAGATCAATTACTGAAAATCACAAATGCGCTTGGTATTAGCATTAACCTGTTCATGGACTTTGATATAGAAACTGTATCGGATGTGCTTTCTTTACTGTTTAAACTGGATGAGCAAGTAGATATGAAATTTGAAGTGGAAAAAGATGATAATGGAGAATTTATCCCTTCTACTGTAAAATTATCTTTTCAGAATGCTGCAATCAATCAGAAACTTTGTACCTATCTGAAAGCAAAGCAAATAAAAGAAAATCTGGAAACCTCTAAAGAGAAGTTGAGCGCCAAAGATGATTATACAGAAACTATAAATGAGATTGAGCAGAACATAGAAGATATTAAAAATCATCTTGTAGACGATAATATGGTAGTTAAAAAAGGCACTGACAGAATTACTGTAAAATTATTTCCGCAATAATCCCTAAAACCTATTGACTCCAACGTAACGTGATACTGTATGCTATCCTTGTGAAGCAAAGTAGATATATGCCGGCATTTTCCATCTTGCTTCTCTATCATTAAAGGAGCTGATAAAATGAAAACCATAAGTCAAGTTGCAAAATTAACAGGAGTAAGCATACGCACTCTGCAATATTATGATGAGATTGGGTTATTAAAGCCCAGCGAACTTACTCCTGCAGGCTATCGTCTATACGATGAACACGCATTGCAAACCCTACAGCAAATCCTCTTTTTTCGGGAACTAGATTTTCCGTTAAAAGACATTATCAAAATTATGCAAAACCCTGACTTTGACAGGATTTCCGCTTTCAAAAAGCAAAAGGAACTGCTTCTTCTAAAGCGTAATCGAACAGACAGACTTATACAGCTTCTTGAACGACTTGAGAAAGGAGAAGAATGTATGAGTTTCAAAGAATTTGATTTATCAGAGTATATCCACGCATTAGAAGATTTTAAGGTTAATCAAACAGACACAATTATTAAACATTGGGGAAGTATCGACAATTTTGATATGTTCATTCAAAAAATTAAAGACGATGAGGAAAACGTAGCCAAACTCGCCATTCAACATTTTGGAAGTATTGAAAAATATACAGAAGAAATGAAATATAATCTGGAACACTTTTCAGAAATTATGGATAAAGAATGGAATGAAGATGCAGAAAAAATCGCCGCTCAATCAGATCTGCTGTACGGAAAACTAACAGCCAATTTGGCCTGCGATGTATCCTCTCCCAAAATACAGGAAATCGTTTATGAGATACTGGAATTTATCAAAAAGCAGAGTTCTTCTGTGACTCTTGATAAACCTCTCATAGATATACTGATTGACTCCTATTCCAATGATTATGTCAAAAACATAACCGATAAAAAATATGGTGACGGCGCTTCTGACTATATTGTAAAAGCCTTTCGATATTACTCCGAAAATAATACTCCATCAAAGAAATAGAGCCAAAGTAGAGCCAACAGACATAAAGAAACCTCGGAAACCCTTGTAAAATGGGCATCCGAGGTTTTCTGTCCGTTATTCAAACTCAATCGTACCCGGTGGCTTGCTGGTCAGGTCATAGAATACGCGGTTAACGCCCTTAACTTCGTTAATAATGCGGTTCATAACCTTATTCAGTACTGCATACGGAATCTCAGCAGATTCGGCTGTCATGAAGTCGATAGTCTTCACTGCGCGGAGCGCTACAGCGTAATCATAAGTTCTGAAGTCACCCATAACGCCTACACTTCGCATATTTGTCAGTGCTGCAAAGTACTGGTTCGGCATCCATGAAGGATCTTCACCATGTTCTTTCTTATACTCAGCTGCAGCATTGTCTACCTCTTCACGATAAATGAAATCTGCATCCTGTACAATACGAACCTTCTCTGCAGTAACTTCACCGATAATACGGATTCCAAGTCCCGGTCCCGGGAATGGCTGACGGAATACCAGTCTCTCCGGAATTCCAAGCTCCAGACCTGCTTTACGAACCTCATCCTTGAAAAGGTCGCGGAGCGGTTCGATGATTTCCTTGAAATCAACGAAATCCGGAAGTCCGCCTACATTGTGGTGAGATTTGATCACTGCGGACTCTCCGCCCAGACCACTCTCTACAACATCCGGATAAATAGTTCCCTGTGCCAGGAAATCTACCGCACCAATCTTCTTGGCCTCTTCTTCAAAAATACGGATAAATTCTTCACCGATGATCTTACGTTTTGCTTCAGGCTCTGTAACACCTGCCAGCTTGTCATAATATCTCTGCTGTGCATTGACGCGAATAAAGTTCAGGTCAAACTGACCGTTTGGTCCGAATACACCCTCAACCTCATCTCCCTCATCTTTACGAAGAAGACCATGATCTACAAATACACAGGTAAGCTGCTTGCCGATTGCTCTGGAAAGAAGTCCTGCTGCAACGGAAGAGTCAACACCACCTGACAGGGCAAGAAGAACTTTTCCATCCCCGACCTTCTCGCGGATTTCTCTGATAGTGTGCTCAACAAAGGCATCCATTTTCCAGTCTCCGGCACATCCGCATACACCAAGTACGAAGTTGGAAAGCATCTTCTTTCCTTCTACTGTATGAAGCACTTCCGGATGGAACTGGATCGCATACAGCTTCTTCTCCTCATTCTGTGCAGTTGCTACCGGACAGTCTGCTGTATGAGCAGCAATCTCAAATCCTGGTGCAACCTGAGAAATATAATCTGTGTGGCTCATCCAGCAGATTGTTTTGTCAGATACGTCTTTGAAGATTTTAGAATCTGTCTTATCTACCAGAACCTCTGTCTTTCCATATTCGCTCACATCTGCTTTCTCAACTTTTCCGCCCAGAACATGCATCATAAGCTGTGCGCCATAGCAGAGTCCCAGAACAGGAATACCAAGCTCAAATAATTCTTTATTGCATGTAGGTGAATCTGCCTCATAGCAGCTGTTCGGACCACCGGTAAGGATGATTCCCTTAGGATTCATTGCCTTGATTTTCTCAAGATCGGTCTTGTATGAATAGATTTCGCAGTATACGTTACATTCTCTCACACGTCTGGCAACCAGCTGATTGTACTGACCGCCGAAATCCAGTACGACGACTGTTTCTCTTTTCATGTTTTCCTCCTTGTTTCTCATTATTTGTAACTGTAAAGATATTGAACCGTTACCATTGAATTTTATTATAAATTACAGTTCGGATTTTTACAATGCTTATTTTCAGTTTTCCACCTTGTGTTTTCTTCCTACGTTATTGTTCACTCCGTTCACAGTAACGTAGCCAAAATTCATTCCAGATTGCCTGCGGCAATGGAATTTTGGCTTGTATGTCTCGGGATTTTGGCATATTCATGCCAAAACACCTCGCGGAATAGTGGTGTGTGAACAGTAATCTTACTTCCAATTTATAAGTTTTTTAGAATTTAATCACGTTTTTTTCAACAGTCCATCACATTTTGCTCACAAATTCCCTGTATATTAATAAGCAAATAAAGCAAATGCTTTACAGACAGGTTGCAAATGCTTTTTCACATAGATTTTTAACTTTTTTCTTTTTCATACTTATGCCGGACCGTAAGGTCCGGCCCTCCTTCTTTTTACAGACCTTTTCAGGTCTTTTTCTTTTTTTTATAAGTTTTTTAGAATTTAATCACAATTTCTTCAACAGTCCATCACATTTTGCACACATTTTCCCTGTATATTAATAAGCAAATAAAGCAAACGCTTTATTTATAATAAAACTTTTTCTTTTTCATACTTGCCGGATCGCAAGATCCGGCACTCCTTCTTTTAAAATGTGAAATCCCGCTCACAGTAAGACACAACTGTGAGCGGGATTTTTGTGTTACCGCAGAGAACTAGTGTGCCGACAAGTTGATTCTTGAAACAATCTTGCAGGATAAATTTTCTTATTTCAAGGCGGAGGAAGGAGGCGTAGCGGTGGCTACGGCGACCGACGACAACGCGGAAATAAGAAATTTAGACGCAAGATTGTTCGAGAAATCAACTTGTTGGCACACTAGCTTGATTCGGTTAAATTCCCATTGTAAGAATTTCCATCAGTACCCCAAGCAATGACGGATTCAAATTCATGGATACCAGAACTGGCACTGCCTCTGTGCCCAGCTCTTTCACTACTTTATAAACCTCTGTCTTCTGTGCATAGGTAATCTGTGCTTTTTCCAGAATCTCATAGACCTCTTCTGCATAATCTCTCTGATAAACAGCTGCATCTGCCGCAAAAGTAACCTTCACCTGTGCATCTGCCGGCACATCCTTGAGGATCACTATTGTTCCATGAAGCTTCTTATCCTCTGCGAACTCTGCATCCTTATATACCTGTCCGTTTACAGTAACCTCCTGCGGTTTGTCCTGAATGTTGCAGAAGCGGATCTTCCAGGAACGTTTCTGCGGGATCACTGCTGTATTTCCCTGTGCAGCTTCTACAATAAATACTGTTCCATTCTCATCTGCAGTCTTCGTCATTCTGGTGGATACCCAATTCTCATCCAGGTCTTCCGGTGTGTCCCCACCGTCTTCCCAGAGTACAAATTCTCCTGATTCTCCAGGATATACAAGTACTTCCAGTTTCTCAGGATTCTCAATGGAATTATCATATCCTTCCATGTCCTTCAGTGGAATGATGCTGCCTTCACGCACAAGTACCGGCATCTCATAAATATCTCTCCAGAGATCCACTTTTCTGCCGCCCTTATATGCTCTTCCGTTAAAGAAATCATACCAGATTCCCTGCGGGATCCATGTCTTTGCGCCTGCAAGTCCTGTTACCGGATCCAGCTTATCTGTGATTGGAGATACCATCATCTCTGTACCGAAATAATAGTTGTTCGGTACTTCATAGGTTTCCTCGCGCTCCGGCTCCAGATAATACATCGGCTGTACCAGCGGCAGTCCCGCTCTGCTTGCACGACGGTTCATGGTGTAAAGATACGGAACCAGCTTATGACGCAGTTTCAGGAAATTCTTCATTACTGTTTCTACAATCTGGTTGTATTTCCACGGTTCTTTTCCATTAAACGGGTTATCTGTGCTGTGCAGACGATTCATTGGTGAAAAGACTCCAAGCTGTACCCACCTTGCAGTGAGCTCGTCGTCTCTGTATCCAAACATATGTCCACCGATATCATGACTCCACCATCCAAAACCGATGTTGCTGGCATTTGCTGTGAAATATGGCTGGAATTTCAGACTCTCCCAGGTAATGAACGTATCACCGGAAAAACCAACCGGGTATCTGTGGCTTCCTGGACCTGCATATCTTGAGAAAGTCAGCGCACGTTTTCCTTTCCACTTGCTGTCCAGATAGTGATAGTGGTTCAGCATCCAGAGCGGATCCAGTCCCGGAACCTTGGTTACAGTTCCCTGCTGCCAGTCAAGCCACCAGAAGTCTACTCCCTCTTCTTCCATCGGATGATGCAGTTCCTCAAAATATGTCTCAATGAATTTCGGATCTGTCATATCAAAAAGTACCGGTTCCTTACTTGCAGGATCAATTCCCATCTTCTCTGCAACTCTCGGATAGGCTTCTTCATAAGCACGCACTCCATCTGCCGGATGTACGTTCAGTGTGATCTTATATCCATGTTTGTGCAGCCAGTCCATAAATTCAGGCGGATTTGGGAAAAACTTCTTATTCCAGGTATATCCTGTCCATCCGCTTCCATATACAGGAGGTACATCCTCTACCAGATGCCAGTCCATATCTACAACTGCAACAGAAAATGGCACTTCTTCTTTCTCAAAACGCTCTACCAGTTCTTTGTACTCTGTCTCTGTGTATTTGTGATATCTGCTCCACCAGTTTCCGAACGTATATCTTGGAAGCAGAGGTGTTTTTCCACATAATCTGTAAAAATCCTGCAGACATTCCACATATCTGTGACCATATCCAAAGAAATAAAAGTCTGCTCTGTTTCCCTGACGTGGCTCTACCATTCCATCTTCGCCCATAGCCATTGTGTGGGAATCATCCAGCACTGAAAAACCGTTTCTGGACATAATTCCATGACTCAGCGGAATCTCACCGTCTGCTTCATCCAGGGTTCTGGCTGTTCCCAGCAGATCTTTTGGTTCATCACCATAATGCCACACGCGCTCGCTGGCTTTTCCACCCGCTACACGTATCATCAGACCGCTTGGAGAAAATTTCTGCCTGTCATAGTGGATTTCCAGGTCTTTGGTGTAAATATGTAATTCCTCACCGCTGTCACTCACCCTGAATTCCGGCACCGGGAAATCACGATTGCATACCATCTGTGTTGCTCTGTCCTCAAATCCTCCGTCTTCGCTGTACTCAAAACGGATCAGGGCAGTTGTCAGCATTGTAATCCTGAAATGATCGCCCACGATCACAGCTTCCTTTCTGCATACAGGATTACCTTCCAGCACAAATTTCTTTAAGTCCATAAAAGCTTTTCCTCCTTTACATCAACAACAGTTGTAACAACTGCTTTTATGTCTATTTTAATCTTCTGCAGTCTGATTGACAACGCTTTTTTTCAGCTACTGAACATTTATATGACATATACTTGTGATATTATTTTCTAGAACGTGTCTGAAAAATGCTTTACGCAAGATGTGCGTCACAATTTGCAGGAGATTTTGGGAATGATTTTCCAAACACACTCTAAAGCAGCTGCCGAAGAGGACGAATGATAATCCTGAGCACGCCGTAGTATAACTTCTTTTTCCGATTCAACACTTTCCCCTGGTACTTTGCGCCTTCGGTTTCCTGACCGTTTGCAAGTACCTCTTTGCTTTTTTCCATATAATCTGATTCTGTTTCGTGAATCTGCTGACTCAGTTTTTCGCTGTCAATTACCAGCATCAGTTCCGTATCCAGATAAGTACTTCGCATATCCAGATTATAGGAACCTACTACTGACAGACGGTCATTTATCAGCACAGCTTTTGTATGAACCGGATAATCATTCATCAGTTCATACACATCTGCCCCTGTTTCCAGAATTTTCTTTTTCTGATTAAGATAATCTGTACAGCCCCATGGATTAGAGCCTTTTTCCACTGCATTCAGCACGATCTGAAGCTTTGCATGATCTGAAATCCCCTGCAATACATCATACATGTAACCATTACAGATCACATAAGGAGTCTGTATTATTACATGATCTGCATTTTCAGTAAGATACTGAATTGTCTGGAGAACCTGCGGTGTTTTTCGTCCCGCCTCAATTCCATTATTGATCAGAGTGATCTTGTTTGCTTCTATCGTATCCTTTTCCCATGCACTGTAGGTTTCTATATCATTGTACCTTTTCAGCAGAGATATGTAAATTTCTTCCATGTGCCGGTATGCATCCGTATATCTGGAAGATTGTTTGCCGTTTTTAATGCTCACACAGCTTTCCTTCCATATTTTATGGAAATAATCCTCAAGCTGGTTCAGAGACTCTCCCTGTCCTTCTGATGTATCATACACCAGGATATCTCTGTCTTCATTAATGCCTTTTGTCTGATCCCCCAGAAAGATATCATTGCTGTTGCGTCCGCCCAGCAGATACATTTTCTCATCCACGATCAGATATTTATCATGCATGCGATAATTCACCTTAAACAGATTGACCGGTGTCACCGGATTGTAAACTCCCACTTCCACATTCTCATATGATGCCAGAGCCTGGAAATCGCTGCTTCCAGCCAGAAACAGTTGCTGATAAATTCCATCGATCAATAACTGAATCTTCACACCTCTTGCCGCAGCGCAATTCAATGCGGCAAGAATTTTAGTGCCATTATCATCCGCGCGTAAGTCAAAGGTAGACAGTACAATGCTCTCCTTCGCAGTGCCAATCATACGAAGCCTCCACAAAAGTGCCTCTTCATTATCGTCAATGCAGCAAATCCTTTCTACGCCTGCTGTCTCTGATGTAAATTCTGTCTTTCTCAGACTTTCCACATATGTTTCGTCCGGTTTCCTGCAAAAAAGAGGTGAAAGTATATTTACCAGCACCACGATCAGCAGGAAAAGGCAAAATATTTTTCCTGTTCTTTTTAGTATTTTTTTCATTCGATACCGTAACCTCCTTTGACCAGACCGGAACCCAGATATTTGACTTATTCCTCTTCTTTCGACAATACACTGAGTATAGAGTATAACATAATCAGAAGCCATAGTGCATCTTTTGATACGAAAAGCGTTAAAATCTTTTCACAAACCCTTTTCTTTTTCTTGCAATGTCTTATATGTTTCCGACTTATAAAAATTCAATGTCATCAACTCTTTCCAACAGGGAGGGATTTCAATGTTATCAGGATGGTTTGTATAAAGTGTGATGACTGGTTATAAAGAGAGTTTATCTGCATCTTGCACAGCAGTCTTCTCTCCTGCATGAAGATATTTACCAGCTTGACCCTGTGTTCTTCAAGCGCTATCAGCAGCATAAAATACTTTTACGCCCTTGTGGAACTTTCTCCGCAAGGGCGTAAATATTTCATTTCTATCTATTTCCCAGACACCTTTATTTTTCACTTTCCCGTAAAACATAAAAAACACCGTCCCCGCGGCAATCGCTTTGTCCGCAAAAACAGTGTTCTTAGTGCGCCTTCAGGGGTTCGAACCCTGGACACCCTGATTAAGAGTCAGGTGCTCTACCAACTGAGCTAAAAGCGCATATTCTTTTGTTTTTCTCTGTGTTGAAGTTTTGCATCACCTTCAACGCAAGTGATATTATATATAATAGTCGTTTAAATGTCAATAGGTTTTTTCAAAAAAAATCAGATTTTTTTTTATTTCATTTATTTTTCCTTTTTTTCGTCGTTTTGGGACATTTTGTTAAGTGTTTTATTGACCTCTTCTGCGGATTTCCGCAGGCGGCTGAAGGTATTATCAAAGTTTTTGTGTTCATAGCGGAATTGTAGCATCTTATTATGGAAAAAACTTTTTCGTTTCACTGGCTGACTCCTTCGGGGCGCTTCGCGCCCCGAAATTTTCTTATACTATAATATGCACTGCCAGCCACAATAGATAATCAAATGAATAATCGCAATCCACTTCACTACGGAATTGCTATAAACCAGATGATTGCTCTGCTTTTTTATCTGTGACACCCTCTGGAAATCACCATCTTACAGATTGGATTTCCCATAGAAGAAAATTTCTCTTCATATTCTGTCATAACATTTCCCTGTACCATCTCTTCATTATGATGCAGATCAAAGGTAGAAGCTTCCAGATTCCATCCGGCTTCCTCCACTTCTTCCAGGGAAAATTCAAACAGTTCCTTATTATCTGTCTTAAATTCCACTTTTCCATCCTGAACCAGAATCTGGTCGTAACGTGCCAGAAATTCTCTGGATGTCAGGCGACGTTTTGCATGGCGGGCTTTTGGCCATGGATCGGAAAAGTTCAGATAAATCTTATCTACTTCACCTTTCTCAAAGATTTCCGGCAGAAGTCTGGCATCCACTCTCATAAAAAATAAATTAGAATAAACCTCTCCATTCTCCTCCAGTTCTTCTCTCTTCTGCAATGCGCGAAGAAGAACGCTGTCATACATCTCGATTCCTATATAATTGATATCCGGATGCAGCCGGGCCAGATCCATAAGAAATCTTCCTTTTCCCATCCCTACTTCAATATGAAGAGGCTGCTTTTTCACAAAAACCTCCCCCCAGTGTCCTTTCTTTGTCTGTGGTTCCTGCACCACATAAGAGCTCTCCAGAATTGCATCCTGAGCTCCCGGAATATTTCTTAATCTCATAAAAATCTCCTGTTCCTTTTCTTATATCTCCAGAGCGTGTTTGAAAAATGCTTTACGCAAGATGTGCGTGCAATTTCCTGCCACCAATAAACTACCATACCATACTCCTAACGTCAATTACATCCCGGACAGATATTCGCAGGAGATTTCTTTAACTTGTCTAAAAAATAACAATTTTTTTATTTCTGGAAAAAATTTAGATGGTTTTTTTTAACAAAAGGGTGTATGATATCTAACAGATATTACTATTTTTCACATAGTAAATCTGGTTTTTTTGTAAAATTTTGACAACCAAGGAGGTTGAAGATGGAGCAGATACTTAACAAATTATCTGAAATCGAGCTTACAGCCCAACGCATCATGGAAGACTGCGACCGGCAAAAGCAACAGCTTTCTGAAGAGGCAGAACAGAAATGTAAAAATTATGACAGACAGCTGGAATCCCGGACAGCAGAGCAGATTCGACGGATCCGTCAGCAACTGGAAGAAGAAAAAGATTCTCGCCTGGCACAGTTACGTGCAGACACAGACGCTACCTTTTCTTCACTGGATGCTCATTACGAACAGCAGCACTCACAACTTTCCAGAGAATTGTTTGAGAAAATACTGACTATGTAAAGATCTGTCTCAAACGCTAAATGACATCAGGAAAGGAAGTGAAAAACAATGGGAGGCGTACTCTCCTACAGCGGACTTTCCACGAAAATCCGCGCAATGCAGAGCAGGCTTACTACCATGGATCAGTTCGAGGAAATCCTCCAACTCTCCGATGTCACGCAGGTAGCCGCCTATCTGAAGCGAATGCCGGAATACTCTTCCAGGTGGGATGCACTGGATGAAAATACCCTGCACCGTGGCCAGATTGAGAAGCTTCTGAAGAAATCCATATTCCAGAATTTCTCCAGAATTTATCACTTTGCCAACCCGGAGCAGCGTAAATTTCTGGATCTGTATTCCAAGCGATATGAAATCCGTGTACTGAAGGAAGTCATGACAAATATCTTTGATCACCGCGACACGGATCCTGTAGATGTTTCTCCGTACCGTGAATTTTTCCGTCTGCATTCCAATATTGATGTAGACCGGATCACTACCTGTTCCACCATGGAGGAACTGATCTCCTGCCTCAAAGGAAACGAATTTTACATCCCGCTTTCGAAGATCCAGGAGCATGAAACAGCACTTCTCTTCGACTATGGTATGGCACTGGATCTGTACTATTTTACCCAGATCTGGAACATCCGTAAGAAGCTGTTTAAAGGTAAAGATCTGGAAGAGATTACCTGCACTTACGGCGAGAAATTTGATATGCTGAACCTGCAGTTTATCCAGCGTTCCAAAAGGTATTACAACATGGATCCGGCAAGTATTTATGCCCTGCTGATCCCTGTAAATTATAAGTTAAAGAAAGAAGAGATCACAGCTTTGGTGGAAGCACCTTCATACGAAGAAGGTCGAAGAATTTTCCAGAAAACATGGTACGGCAACAAATATGAACAGCTTACCGCAGCCAATCTGGAAGAATTCTACAACCACATCCACCGCTCGATCCTTGAGAAGGAATCCCACAGAAATCCATATTCTGTAGCAGTGATCTATTCTTATCTGTATAACAAGGAACACGAAGTAAACCGCCTGACTATCGCCATTGAATGCGTACGTTACGGTGTGCAGCATGATGAAGCCATGCGTTATATTTGCAACAGTTGATTTCTATATGACGCATAACTGAATAACTGCTTCGCAGTTTAAAGAACATTAACCAGGAGGTGAATTTATGATTGAGAAAATGAAGTTCCTGAGCATTACCGGTCCTAAGGCCGATATTGACAGAGTGGTAAACACCTATCTTTCCAAGTACGAAATTCATCTGGAAAATGCCCTTTCCGAGCTGACCGCAGTAGAGAGTCTTTCTCCGTTTATGGAAATCAATCCATATAAGGAAGCACTCTCTACTGCCAACAGTTTCTATGATGAACTGGCAGATCCGGAGAAGATTTCTGCCAAACCCATGGATACTGAACAGGCTTTAAATACAATCCGCCGGATTCAGTCTGATTATCAGGAACTAAGCAATAAACGTGCTGATCTGGAGAGTCAGCTTGCAGCTCTGGATGAATCTCTGCGAGTGATCCGCCCGTTCAGAAATATTAATTACAATATTTCCTCAATCCTGAAATTCCAGTTCATCCACTTCCGTTTCGGAAGGATTGAGAAGGAATATTACCAGAAATTTGAAAAGTATATTTACGAAAATCTGGACACAATTTTCATTAAATGTGATGAAGATGACCAGTATGTCTGGGGTCTGTATTTTGTCCCGGAGCACGAAGCCCAGAAAGTAAAAGCCGTCTATTCTTCCATGCACTTCGAGCGTATTTATATGCCGGATACTTATGAGGGAACAGCAAAAGAAGCTTTCGAACAACTGACTGAAACACGCAACAGAGCTGCTGCTGATCTGGCATCTGCCGATCAGAAAAAAGCAGATTTTCTTCTTAGAAATCAGAAGGATATCGTTGCATCACGCAATGCTATCGCACAGCTTTCCGGTAACTTTGATGTGCGCAGACTTGCGGCATGTACACATGGGGATAAAGACGTTTTCTATATCTTATGTGGATGGATGACAGAGAAAGATGCCCATTCTTTCCAGAATGATATCAAAGACGACAGCCGCATTTTCTGTATTATTGACGGTGAAGAGGACGAACATCTGAAGCCAGGCATCCACCAGCAGCCACCTACCAAACTGAAGAACCCGAAACTGTTTAAACCATTTGAAATGTACATTAAGATGTATGGTCTTCCGGCCTATAACGAGATGGATCCCACATGGTTTGTAGCACTGACTTATTCCTTTATTTTCGGTGCAATGTTCGGTGATGTGGGACAGGGATTGCTGCTCTTTATCGGAGGTTTCCTGCTTTATAAATTCAAACATATCACACTGGCAGGTATTATCAGTTGTGCAGGTGTGTTCTCCACAATCTTCGGATTTATGTTCGGAAGTATCTTCGGATTCGAAGATGTGATACCTGCCCTGTGGCTTCGCCCGATGAACAATATGATGTCAGTTCCGTTTATCGGAAAGCTGAATACAGTATTTATTGTTGCCATTGGTTTTGGTATGTGCCTGATCCTTTTATGTATGGTATTTAACATCCTGAATGCCTGGAAAGCCGGAGATGTAGAACACATCTGGTTTGATACAAACTCAGTAGCTGGTCTGGTATTCTACGGCTCTGCAGTTGTCTCCATTGCACTTATACTGAATGGCAAAACACTTCCCGGCGGAATCGTACTGTTTATCATGTTCGGCGTACCATTGATCCTGATCTTCCTGAAAGAGCCACTTACAGCCCTCATTGAGAAGAAATCAGAAGTTATGCCAAAAGAGAAGGGAATGTTCGTTGTACAGGGACTTTTTGAAATGTTTGAAGTCCTGTTAAGCTACTTCTCCAATACCCTTTCCTTCGTCCGTATCGGAGCTTTCGCAGTCAGCCATGCAGCGATGATGGAAGTCGTTCTCATGCTTGCAGGCGCAGAAAGCGGAAACCTGAACTGGATAGTAGTAGTTCTGGGAAACCTTTTTGTATGTGGTATGGAGGGCCTGATCGTCGGTATCCAGGTGCTTCGTCTGGAATATTATGAAATGTTCAGCCGCTTCTACAAAGGTACAGGACGTAAATTTGAGCCGTTCCGCTCTGTAAAATAGACAGAAAGATCATCAGAAATTATACTATTTTCATTTATATATCATCCTCGGGAAACCCATATCTGTCGGTCAGCCAGATATTCAAAGCCGAATAAATATGATATATATGAACAGCAAAATCAAGAACTAAGAGGAGATTTAATTATGACAACAATCGCACAGATCATTTTAGCAATCGCACTGGTACTCAGCATCATTCTTCCATTTGGCTACTATCTCATCGGTGAAAAAAACCGCGGACGTTACAAAACAGCTCTCGGTGTAAACGCATTCTTCTTCTTTGGAACCATGCTTATCGCCATTGCAGTTATGTTCACAGGTGCTTCTTCCGTACAGGCCGCTGCAGGCTCTGAAGGCACACTTGCAACAGGTATGGGTTATATCGCAGCAGCTCTTGTAACAGGTCTTTCCTGTATCGGTGGTGGTATTGCCGTTGCCAGTGCGGCAAGCGCAGCCTTAGGCGCTATCAGCGAGGATCAGAGTATCCTTGGTAAATCCCTTATTTTCGTAGGTCTTGCAGAAGGTGTTGCCCTTTATGGACTGATCATCTCCTTCATGATCCTGGGACAGTTATAAGATGCAGATGTTTTTGATCAGCGACAATATCGATACCTACACAGGGATGAGACTGGCAGGTGTGGAGGGCGTGGTCGTACACACACATGATGAATTAAAAGATGCTTTGCAGACAGCTATCTCCAATAAAGAAATCGGAATCATACTCCTGACCGAGAAATTCGGCCGGGAGTTTCCCGAAATTATAGATGATGTAAAGCTTCATCACAAAACCCCTCTGATCATTGAAATTCCCGACAGGCACGGTACTGGCCGCAAACCGGATTTTATCACTTCATATGTGAATGAAGCTATTGGTTTAAAACTGTAAAACAATTACCAATAGTAAATCTAATGTTACTGTTCACACACCACTATCTCGAGACATACAAGCCAAAATCCCATTGCCGCAGGCAATCTGGAATGAATTTTGGCTACGTTACTGTGAACGGAGTGAACAGTTACAATCTAAATATTACAGGCAGGTGTTAACATGACAATTGATGAAAAACTCAGCCATTTTTATGATATCACTGTAGAGGAAGCCCACGAAAAAGCTGCCGCCATTCTTGATGAGCATAAAGCGGCTCTGGAGAAAATGGCAGAAGAACACAAAACTCTCAGTGAAGAAAACGCCCAGACACAGATCAAAGCGGAAACTGCCAGCGCCCGACGTGAAATAAACAAGGCTCTCTCCGCAGAACAGCTCACGATCAAGCGTGACTGGACCAGAAAACAAAACGAATTAAAAGAGAAAATTTTCTCCGAAGTAAAAGGACTTCTGGAATCCTTTACCAAAACTCCGGAGTATGAGAACTATTTAACTGCTAAGATCAAAGAAGCTCTGGATTTCGCGGGAAATGATGAGATTACCATCTATCTCTCTCCGGAGGACAGATCTCTTGCAGAGAAGCTTCAGCATACAACAGGTACTGCTATCCAGCTTGCAAAGGACTCTTTTCTTGGCGGTATCCGCGCTACGATTCCTCAGAAAAACATCCTGATCGATCACTCTTTTGCAGGAAATTTTGAGGCAGCATACAAAGAATTCAAGTTTGACGGAGGACCAGAACATGAGTAATACAGGTATTATCTACGGTGTCAACGGCCCCGTCATTTATCTGAAGGGCGACAGCGGATTTAAGATTTCCGAGATGGTCTATGTAGGTCCGGAACATCTGGTAGGTGAGATCATCGGCCTGAAGAAAGGCATGACCACCGTACAGGTTTTCGAGGAGACTACAGGACTGAAACCGGGCGATACAGTTACAGGAACCGGAGATGCCATTTCTGTACTTCTGGGACCTGGAATCATCCACAATATTTTTGATGGTATCCAGCGCCCTCTGGAAGAGATTGCCAAAGCCTCAGGCAAATATATTTCACGAGGTGTCAGCGTTGATTCTCTTGACACAGAAAAGAAATGGAACACTCACATCATAGTAAAAGAAGGAGATGTTGTAGGTCCCGGCTCTGTTATCGCAGAAACTCAGGAAACAGACTCCATTCTCCATAAATCCATGGTTCCTCCGAATCTTACAGAAGCCACAGTTATCCACGCGGCATCTGACGGAGCATACACCATTCTGGAACCGATCGTAACCATTCAGTTCGCAGACGGAACCACCAAAGATCTGGCACTTGCACAGAAATGGCCGATCCGTATCCCGAGACCAACCCACAAACGTTTCCCCGCAAGCGTCCCGCTTGTCACAGGCCAGCGTATCCTGGACACTCTTTTCCCTATCGCAAAGGGCGGTACAGCCGCTGTTCCGGGAGGTTTCGGTACAGGTAAGACCATGACTCAGCATCAGATTGCAAAATGGTCTGACGCAGACATTATCATCTACATTGGATGCGGAGAACGTGGAAACGAGATGACTCAGGTTCTGGAAGATTTCAGTAAACTGATCGACCCGAAATCCGGAAACCTGATGATGGACAGAACCACATTGATCGCCAATACTTCCAACATGCCGGTTGCGGCGCGTGAAGCTTCTATTTATACAGGTGTAACTCTTGCGGAATATTACCGGGACATGGGTTACGACGTAGCTATCATGGCAGACTCCACTTCCCGTTGGGCAGAAGCTCTTCGAGAACTGTCCGGCCGTCTGGAGGAAATGCCTGCAGAGGAAGGTTTCCCTGCATATCTGGCATCCAAGCTGTCCGCATTCTATGAACGTGCAGGAATGATGCAGAACTTAAACGGAACCGAAGGCTCTGTCTCCATTATCGGAGCAGTTTCTCCACAGGGTGGTGATTTCTCAGAGCCTGTCACACAGAATACCAAGCGCTTCGTCCGCTGTTTCTGGGGACTGGACAAATCCCTTGCCTATGCCCGTCACTTCCCGGCAATCCACTGGCTCACCAGCTACAGTGAATATCTGGAAGACCTGACTCCATGGTACAGAGAACATGTTTCCCCGAAATTTGTAGCAGACAGGAATCAGCTCATGGCAATCCTGAATCAGGAGAGCTCCCTGATGGAGATCGTCAAGCTGATCGGAAGCGACGTTCTTCCGGATGACCAGAAACTGACGCTGGAAATTGCCAGAGTCATCCGTCTGGGCTTCCTCCAGCAGAACGCTTTTCACGCAGAAGACACCTGCGTACCAATGGAAAAACAGTTTAAAATGATGGAAACGATCCTCTATCTTTATGAAAAATGCCGTGCACTCATCAACCGTGGAATGCCGGTTTCCGTACTGAAAGAGGGGAACAACATTTTTGAAAAAATTATTTCCATTAAATATGATGTGGCAAATAATCAGCTTGATAAATTCGACCAATACAAGCAGGACATTGATACTTTCTATGATAACATAATGGAAAAAAACGGCTGATGCCGGAACAGTTACATTCATAGCCATAACCGGCTATGAGTCGTAACAGAGAGGAGAAGTTTATGGCAATTGAATATTTAGGCTTAAGCGAAATAAACGGACCTCTGGTGGTCCTGGAAGGCGTCAAGAATGCCTCCTATGAAGAAATCGTAGAATTTCACATGGATGACGGGACTCGCAAGATCGGCCGTATTATTGAGATTTATGAGGACAAGGCTGTTATCCAGGTTTTTGAAGGAACAGACGGTATGTCCTTAGGCAACACCCATACCCGGCTGACCGGACGTCCCATGGAGATCGGGCTTTCCCCGGAAATCCTCGGACGAACCTTTAACGGTATCGGACAGCCCATCGACGGTCTGGGGGACATCACCCCGGATGTAAAATTAAACATCAATGGTCTGCCGCTGAACCCGGTAGCACGTGAATATCCCCGAAACTATATCAACACCGGTATTTCCGCAATCGACGGACTGACCACCCTGATTCGAGGACAGAAGCTTCCGATCTTTTCCGGAAATGGTCTTCCACACGACAAGCTGGCTGCACAGATCGTACAGCAGGCTTCTCTGGGAGAGGACTCTGATGAAGATTTTGCCATTGTTTTCGCGGCAATGGGTGTCAAATATGACGTAGCGGAATTTTTCCGCCGTACCTTCGAGGAAAGCGGTGCTGCAGACCATGTAGTTATGTTTCTGAATCTTGCAAATGATCCGGTTGTTGAACGTCTTCTTACACCGAAGATCGCCCTCACTGCCGCAGAGTATCTTGCTTTTGAAAAAGGAATGCACATCCTGGTCATCCTGACAGACATCACATCCTTCTGCGAGGCCATGCGAGAGGTTTCCTCCTCCAAAGGTGAGATTCCGTCCCGTAAAGGTTATCCGGGTTATCTGTACAGTGAGCTTGCAACCCTGTACGAACGTGCAGGTATCGTAAAAGGCAAACCGGGTTCCGTAACCCAGATTCCGATCCTGACCATGCCAAACGATGATATCACTCACCCGATCCCTGACCTTACCGGTTATATCACCGAAGGTCAGATCGTTCTGGACAGACAGCTTCATGGACAGGCAATCTATCCGCCTATTAACGTACTGCCATCTCTTTCCCGTCTGATGAAGGACGGTATCGGTGAAGGCTATACAAGAGCAGACCATCAGGACGTGGCAAATCAGCTTTTCTCCTGCTATGCAAAGGTTGGAGATGCCAGAGCCCTTGCTTCCGTTATCGGTGAGGATGAGCTTTCCCCGCTGGATAAACGCTATCTGGTATTTGGTAAAGCCTTTGAGAGTGAATTTGTCGGCCAGTCCGAAACCGAGAACCGAAGCATCACCGAAACCCTGGATAAGGGCTGGGAGCTTCTGGGACTTCTTCCGAAAGAAGAGCTCGACCGAATTGATACGAAGATCCTCGACAAGTACTATCACGAAACAGTACGCTAAAAGAAGCGAGGTGATTACATGGATCCGAATACCTTTCCCACCAAGGGAAACCTGATACTTGCAAAGAACTCACTGAAGCTTTCCCGTCAGGGCTATGAACTGATGGACAAAAAGCGTAACATCCTGATTCGTGAAATGATGGAGCTGATCGATCAGGCAAAGGATATCCAGACACAGATTGATGTGACTTTCCGCACTGCCTATACAGCACTGCAGAAAGCCAATATGGAGATTGGTATCGCCTTTGTCCAGCAGATCGCGTGTACGGTTCCTGTCGAGAACTCTATACGCATTAAAACCCGAAGTGTTATGGGTACGGAAATTCCTCTGGTGGAATATGACAAAACCACTAACACTCCCACCTATGCCTACTACAGCACAAAGATGTCTCTGGACGAAGCCAAGGCTGCCTTTGAAAAGGTAAAAGAGCTGTCCATCCGCCTGTCCATGGTGGAAAATGCAGCCATCCGCCTTGCAGCCAATATCAAGAAAACTCAGAAACGTGCCAATGCTCTGAAGAATATCACTATTCCGAAGTACGAGGCACTGACCAAAGATATCCAGAATGCACTGGAGGAGAAAGAACGTGAGGAATTTACCCGTCTGAAAGTCATCAAACGGATGAAACAAAAATAGTATATATCAGAAATCAGCCGGATGAATATTTACTATTCATCCGGCTGATTTTATCTGACGCAGGATTTCACACTCTGATGGGCTGGATTAAGATGAAAAGTTATCCCCACCCAAATTCATTTTGTGCATTTCTCATCCACATCTGTCTCTCCTATGTGGAAATTTCCTGTTTCTGTCAAATGTATTCTTTTTTCATTGTTGTTGTATTTTTTAGTAGAATATCTTTTTGAATATTCTGATTATTTTTATATATATTGTTATATTTTGTCTTTTTTGTACAATATTATATGTTTTTTAGAATATAAAAAAGTCAATAGATTTGTGGATTTTTTCGTCCAAAAATGTCGATTTATCATTTTACACAAAACATTTGTTTCTTTTTTCCTTATGTAAATCGAGTATTCCACATACATAAAATGTGGATAATGTGGATAACTTTGTGTATAACTTTAATTTACGGGATTTTTCAATAACCGGGTATGTGGATAGAGTGTGTATGACTTTATCCACTTTTCCCACCTCTCGACATTCTTTGTGCAATTTGTCGAATCATATAATTTTAGGCGTTACAGCTATTCCATGAACGTACCTACAGCTGCCGGCTTCTCATAATCATAATCGGAAATCTTGATTCCTGTAGCAGCATTGCTGGCATGGATAATCTTTCCATCTCCAATATAAAGTGCCACATGATCAATATATCCGCTTCCGTAGAATACCAGATCTCCCGGCTCAAGCTGGCTGATATCTTTCTTTGTGGATGCCTCACACTGCGCTGCAGCCACACGTGGAAGACTGTAACCGAAATTGGCAAATACAGACATTACAAATCCTGAGCAGTCTGCACCGTTTGTAAGACTTGTTCCGCCATAGACATAAGGATTTCCTTCAAACTGCAGCGCAAAGTTTACCACTTCCTGTCTCTTTGCCAGACGTTTCGCTTCTGCTTCTTCGGCAATTTTTTTCTTTGTATCCTCAACTGTCTGCTGAATACTCTCCAGCGCGGCTGTTTTTTCCTGCTCTGCCTTCTCAGAAGCCTTTTCCGCTTTCTCTACTCTTCGTTCTTCACGAATCTGAGCTGCTTCCTCTTCTTTCGCAACAAACTCCTGTGTCTGTTCCTCTGTCTGCTTCGCCAGTGTACTTGCCAGAGCACTTACACTTCCTGTTCCATCAGAAAACGCTGATGCGCCATCATCAAACTGTGCTGCGCTTACACATACCCCCTGTGTCAGAACCACAGAGCTCATAATTGCTGCCATCAAAATTGTCTTTATTTTATTATTCATTTTACTAATCAACTCCTGTTATACATCGTTGTAAAATTATTACATTTTTATTACGTTTTGTTACGCATTTGTGTATGTTAACATAACATCCCAATTTTGTCAAATGAAAAAAGTGTGACGAGCATTTGGAATGAATTTTGGCTTGTATGTCTCAGGATTTTGGCATATTTATGCCAAAACACCTCGCGGGATAATGGTGTGTGAACAGTAATGATGTTACCGAAAGCATACTTCATGCCTTCCTTCAATAAGATAGTAAAAAGCAGATTCCGAGGTGGATATGCGTATTTATAAAAATATCCCTAAAAGAATCCTCAGCCTGTGTCTGGTCTTTGCCATTGGCATCAGCATGGGTGTTCTCTCCGACCACTTTGTTTCTGAAAACTCCCGTTTTCAGACCTTTACGGAAAAATTATTCCGGTCCGAAGTATGCAGCAATACCCTCACCCTTCACTACACTCTTGCACACCCTGAAAAAAAAGGTATCAGAAAGCCCGAGGCAACTCTTGGAACTGCACTTTCTGACCCGGCTAAGACCACCAGTCTCTGTCAGGAATATGAGAAAGAGCTGAAATCCTTTGCCTATTCCAAGCTCTCCGAAGAAAACCGGCTTACCTGTGATATGCTTCTTCTCTATTTTCACACCAGAGCCTCCCTTGGAAAAAACAGCGCCCTGGATGAGCCGCTGGGACCAGGCCTGGGTGTGCAGGCACAACTTCCCATTCTTCTGGCGGAATATACTTTCCGGACAAAAGAAGATATCTCTGATTATCTGAAACTTCTGAGTACCGTCAGGCCATATTTTCAAAGTATTATAAAACTGGAAAAGCAGAAATCCCAGTCAGGGCTTTTCATGAGCGACACAACTCTGGACCGTATCCTGAAACAATGTCATTCTTTTGTCGCGAATCCTGATTCCAACTACATGGATGATATTTTCGCGCAGAAACTGAAAGCTTTCTCCAACCCTGCATTTAACAGCGAAGATCAGAAAAAACTCTGTACATATCATCATAAACTGATCTTAACCGAAGTGATCCCTGCTTATCAGGAACTGGCAGACAGTCTGGAAAATCTTCGCGGTACAGGCAAAAGCAGCCGGGGCCTGGCATTTTTTGAGGGTGGGCGTGAATATTACCTCTACCTGCTGCAAAGCCAGACAGGAACCTATGTACCTGTCGGACAAATTGAAAAAAGGCTGTCAGCTCAGCTTTTGTCCGACTATCGGGAGATATCTTCCCTGCTGAAACAGAATTCCTCCCTGATCGACAGGCTGAATCAATGTTCCGGTGAACTTACGCTGACACCGACTCAGATGCTGGAGAAGCTTCCGGAATTGATGAAAAAAGATTTCCCAGAACTGAAAGATGCCACTTACGAACTCCGCACCGTTCATCCTTCCATGAAAAAATTCTTAAGTCCTGCTTTTTACCTCACGCCGCCTGTGGATACCCGAAGCCCCAACGTAATCTATATCAACGATTCCGGACGTACCTCTTCTCTGGAACTTTTCGGCACACTGGCACATGAAGGATTTCCCGGCCACCTTTATCAGACAGTTTCTTTTGCCGAAAACAATCCCTCTGACATCAGATATCTGGTCACCTCCTCCGGTTACGTGGAAGGCTGGGCAACCTACGTGGAATCCTACGGCTATGAATATGCTGCCTCCCTCATGAAGGATCCGGATTCTGCCAAAAATGCCGTCCGGCTTGCCTGGTTAAACAGGAGTATGAATCTGTGCATTTACTCCCTGATCGATATCGGCATTCATTACAGGGGCTGGGATGCAGCCCGCACTGCTGTCTTTCTGAAAGCATTTGGCATCAACAATGCTTCTACTGCTGCCGAAATCTATCAGTATATTGTGGAAACTCCCGGTAACTATCTGAAATACTATTGGGGATATCTGAATTTCCTTGACTTGAAAACAGTCTGTCAGAAAAGACTTGGAGATGATTTCGACCTGAAAGAATTTCACCGCCGGATTCTGGACATCGGACCTGTACAGTTTCCGGTTCTGGAAAAATACATGAAATAAACGAATTACTGGAAAACTTTCATCGGCCAGACTTCCGGAGAGTCTTATCAGTTTGAGTGGCATGGAGGAGATAATGTTACGGTTATCATTCAGCCATCTGAACGTCAGAGCGGAATCCGCGTCAGTATGGATTAACAGCCTGATATAACAAAGAGCCGGACTGACTGCAATATTTTATAGAATTGCAGTCAGTCCGGCTCTTTAAAATATAAAACCAAACATTTCTCAAGTAATGTTTCCGAAAACAGTCTTCCTGCCTCCATTTCCATCACTGTCTCTTTGAATCTGTCGCTACCATTACCGTAAATCTTTTTAAATCCGGCCGGAACTAATCCCAGGTCGCTTTCTTCCACCATGGAAACATCGAATTCGCTGTCTCCGGCTGCTATGATATATGCAGGCTGCAACCTCTTTCGAAGTCTTCTCACAGCCATTCCCTTACTCAGATTTACAGGAACAACATATACCTTCTCTCCATTATGAAATACGTCCACCAGCTTCGTAGTCAGTTTTGCCTGCAGATCTTCAACCACTTCCTCTGGCTTTTCACATTTTGTAAAAATAAAAAGCTCATCTAGAAATCTCAGCTCAAACTTTCGTCTGGAATCCCCGGCAAGAATCTGCTGCGCTTTTTCCATTTCCGGTCTGCTATTCCGGATCATTTGCAGCGACTCCAGATACCACTCTCTGTCACGCTTACCATTTACCAGCAGTACTCCTCCATTACAGACAAGGGCATAGGGTACGATTCCTATATCCAGCTCAATACGTTTATACTGTTCTTCCGTCCTTGTGGATGTTGGTATGATAGTCATCTTCTCACTTACTTTTTTCAACAGATCATGCGTTTTTTCAGAAATAAACGAGATTTCTCTTCCATTATATAACTCAACATTTAATTTATTTTCACCGATATTGCGCTTATACGAATATATGATGGTATTGTCCATATCCGCACATAAAATGCCATTCATTCTCTTCCTCCAAAAATGGGGCTGCCGCACTGTTATTACCTGCGACAGCCCCATAATTATTATTTCATACGTATTGTTTACCTGCTCATGATTGCTTTTCTGATAAGATCCACCGGTATGATAAGTACTGCAAGTACCATGGATACCAGTAATGCCTTTGGCTCAAGCAGAGTTGTGTTAAATACTTTTCCGCCGATTTCAATGATAATGGTCTGAAGAACAAAGATTGCTCCCATTACTAGTACGAAGTTCTTATTCTCCCCGATATGCTCAAACAGATTAAACTTCTCAGATCTGGTATTCAGACTGTTAAAGATGATCGCATAAATGAAGAACGCAAACATAAATGTTTTCTCATAAAGCTCCGGATCTGCACAGCCCGCAGGGATTACCCAACTGGTAATGCCGCCGATATTCTCAAGTATCAGGATAGAACCAAGGGTAATAAATATTGCACTTACTCCGATCGCTGACTTGATGTACGGAGTCAGAATGTTATCTGTTCTCTTTGCCGGCTGATCTTTCATATATCTGTCAAGAATAGGTTCTCCACCGAACGCCATGGCAGCCAGTGTATCCATGATCAGGTTGATCCAAAGGATCTGGACAATGGAAAACGGCTCTGTCCATCCCAGGATCGGTGCAATGATATTCATTAACAGAGTACTGATATTTACAGTAAGCTGGAAAATGAGGAATTTTCCAACAGATTTCGCCATAGTCCTGCTGTTAAGCACACAGTCTTTAATGGAAGTCAGACTGTTATTAAGGATAACAACATCTCCTGCCTCCTGTGCAACTGCTGTACCATCTCCCATTGCAAAACCAATGTCTGCCTGTTTTAATGCGGGAGCATCGTTCACACCGTCACCGGTCATGCCACAGACATTATCAATCTGCTGTGAAAGAGATACCAGTCTTTTCTTATCAAGCGGTTTCGCACGGCTTACCACTCTCAGGTTCGGGAGAACTTTCTTCAGCTCTTCATCTGATAATTTCTCCATTTCTTCATGGGTAAGAACCACATCCTTCTTCTCATCTGCAAGAATACCTGCCTCTTTTGCAATGGCTACTGCAGTTTCCTCTGCATCACCGGTAACCATAACTACCTGGATTCCTGCATCATTGAGAATCTGAACAGTCTCAACCGCATCTGTTCTGACATTATCACGCAGACACAGAACTGCCATAAGAACAGTCTTTCCATCGCTGATTTTCGCTACGGAGAGAAGCTTCATGGTTCTCTTTGCCTGTGCATGCATCTGCTCTTCTACTTTATCTTTATCTGCCTTTGTAAACTCTCTTTCTTCCCCGTCCGGAAGCATGTAATGTGTTACTTTATCAATGATATTCTCTGTAGCACCCTTCCAGTAAACAAGTCCGTTTTTCAGTTTTACAGTGGCACATTTCTTCTCGGAATCAAATCCGCTGATCTCTTCTACCTTCTCCGGATCATTGTCAGAATCATTATAACCATGATCAATGGCATAAGAGAGCAGTGCTCTGTCCATGTTGTTACTTCCGATTGCCTTTCCCTCTGAGGAAATCTTTGCAAGGTTATTCAGAGTGATAGCTTCTATAAACTCCCTGCTCTGAATGGAATCCACAATCTCACCGTTACCTGTGATAAATTCTACCAGTGACAGGTTACCCTGTGTGATCGTTCCGGTTTTATCACTGAACAGCACGTTCATATAAGCAGAATCTGAAAATGCCGCCTTGTGGCTGACAAGAATATTCTTTTTATACATGGACTCTGTATTCATTGACTGAACCAAACTGTTCATCATCGGGAGTCCCTCTGGAACTGCCATGATCACGATAGAAGCCATAAGCATAACTGCTTCCGCTATTACAAGGAGAACGGAAACAACAGTGATTGCCTGATCTGCCCTGATCAGAGTCAGGACAACATGAAGGATACCTGCGATCGCTGCAGCTGACACACCCAGTTTACCGATACCTGCTGCCACACCCTCCAGCTTCAGGCTGGAAGTATCTTTTCGCTCTTCTTCCTCGGAGGTATCTGTCAGAGCTTTGTTTATCTTTCCTAATTCAGAACTGTCTCCGATAACAGTTGCGATCATGTAACCTTCGCCTGAAGTCACAACAGAACCCATAAAGACTTTTCCATGTGAGGAGTAATCCGTAGATTCTGCCTCGTCCATATTGGTGACTGCTGCTTTGTTCTCATCTCTTGATTCACCGTTTAATGCCGCCTGAGATACTTTGATCTTACCTTCAAATAACAGACCATCTGCCGGAACCTTATCTCCTGCCTGGATAAGGATCGTATCACCTTTAACGATTTCACTGGTAAGAATATTGACCAGCTTTCCGTCTCTTACAACTTTGGCATAAGTTTTGCTGTATTCTTCCTGAAGCGCCTCACTTCTTGAAGTATTTCTGTACTCTGACAGGGTACTGAAACCGGTAGCAAGTGCGATTGCGATCACAATACTGATGATCTCCACAACATCATTTCCGCCGGATAATGCAGGGACAAAGATTCCCAGCACAGCCAGGATAACTTTAAGAGCCAGAGCCGCACATAATACCTTGATCCAGATATCATCAAATGCGCCGATGAACATGGACCAGAGTGATTCAGTCTCTTTCTTCGCCAGCTCATTGGTGCCGTACTTCGCCTTGCTCTCGCTGACCTGCTGTCCGGACAGGCCCTGCATTCGCTCCTCTTTGTTTATTTCATTCATAATAATTAACCTCCTCTTTCGGGTTTTGCAACTGTTCAATCATGGACAGACAGTTACCGGATTTTATATAAAAAGAGGAACCATAACAGCTCCTCTTTTTATTTTCACACAAATCTCTGGCAGAGTTCCCCAAGTCCGGGATCTGTTGTGCCATTTCCTACGGCGTTGAATTTCCATTCACCGTTATACCTGTATATTTCCCCAAAAATCATCGCAGTCATACCTGAATAATTCTCAGTTAAATTATATTTGCACATTTCTTTATTGTTTCTGGCATCAACCAGACGGATAAATGCATTCTGGATCATTCCAAAATGCTGTTTTCTCTTTACTGCCTGATAGATATTGACAACAATGACAATCTTATCATATTCAGCCGGAACTCTTGACAGATCAATAACGATCTGCTCATCATCTCCCTCGCCTGCTCCTGTAAGATTGTCTCCCATATGATTGACTGTCCCGGATTTATGTTTCAGGTTGCCGAAATATACCAGGTCTGTTTTATCTGTAAATTTACCATTTTTCAACATGATTGCAGAAGCGTCGCAGTCGATTGCCTGATGTGATAAAGAACCAAATAATGCACCAAACAATCCACCACCGCCGGATGGCTTTGCCTCATCCCAGCCAAGTCCCACGATCACCTTTGCTAATCCTGCATGCTCCTTTGACAGATTTACCTTCTGTCCTTTCTGTAAGCTTACTGACATTTTCGTCCCTCCTGTTGCCCTCCGGCACTATTCTACGTCTACACCATAACTGTTGCACAAAGCAGCCAGACCACCCTGATAACCACTTCCAATGGCATTAAATTTCCATTCGTCACCATTCTTGTACAGTTCACCAAATACAACTGCTGTTTCAATAGAGAAATCTTCTCCAAGATCATATCTGAGGATTTCTTCTCCTGTCACTTCATTGAAGATTCTCACAAAGGCATTAGAAACCTGTCCAAAATTCTGGCGTCTTGCCTCTGCATCATAGATGGTAACTGTAAATGCAATCTTTGTGATATTGGCAGGAATCTTTGACAGATCGATCTTAATCTGCTCATCATCTCCGTCTCCGGCACCTGTAAGGTTGTCTCCCATATGCTGGACTGCTCCGGACGGATGTACAAGATTTCCATAGAATACAAAATCGTTCGAATCAGAAACCCTTCCGGAATCTGTCAGACAGAACGCTGCTGCATCCAGATCGAAATCCCCGCCTGTGTCAAAAGCATTGATATCCCATCCGATACCTACAACTACATTCTTAAGTCCCGGGTTACCTTTTGTAAGACTGACCTTCTGTCCTTTTTTTAAACTAACTGGCATATATTTTTCCTCCCATATTGTCTTATCCGCTTCGCTATACAGCTCCATACCTGATAACTGTTTAGTATTTTTACCAAACAGCCGACTGTCTCTTATATTACGCTACTTCAATACCATAATGACCGCAGAGCGCTGCAAGTCCACCTTGGAATCCGCTTCCGATGGCATTAAACTTCCACTCTCCGTTATGTCTGTAAAGTTCTCCTACAACTACTGCTGTTTCAATGGAGAAGTCCTCCCCAAGATCATAATGGATCAGTTCCACCTCATTGGATTCATCTACCAGACGGATGTAAGAGTTTGAAACCTGTCCGAAGTTCTGACGTCTTGCTTCTGCATCATAAATGGTAACCGTAAAAGCAATTCTCTCAATATTAGCCGGAATCTTTAACAGATCGATCATGATCTGCTCGTCATCGCCATCGCCCTCACCGGTAAGATTATCTCCCATGTGAACGACAGATTCACTGGCATGCTTCAGATTTCCATAGAAAATGAATTCTTTCTCCGTAGGGCATTTTCCGTTGGCCCCAAGCATAAATGCTGCTGCATCCAGGTCAAAATCCGCACCTGAATCAAAAGCGTTTACATCCCATCCAAGACCTACCATGATCTTCTTAAGTCCCGGATTCTTTTTTGTTAAATCTACCTTCTGTCCTTTTGATAAACTAATTGGCATATCTTCGCCTCCTATTCTTAGATTGCAAAATACTTTTCTGTTTACGCTGCTTACTGCTTTTAATCAGGCCGCGGAAATCGTTAAAATGATTTTTTTGTTAGATTGCTTACCGGGACCAAAAAAGTGAATTCGAATTCACTTTTTGGCCCATGCAAAAACGCACAGCTCTCAAACCGAATTGAAACATATCAAGCAGTTTGACTCGATTGACTCCCCTACGAAAACGCACAGCTCTCAAACTCACCTCCTTATCTGCAAATCTGCAATGCTGATTGACTCCCCTACGAAAACGCACAGCTCTCAAACCTCAAGCGTTCGAGATAATGATCAGCGAATCATTTGTGCTGTTCATAGAAACAATCAAGTTAAATATGAAGAAAAATAAAAAAAATGATTTTTTTAGGCAAAAAATAATGCGGCTGCATCTCACGATTGGAAACCGTAAGACTAACCGCGTTTTTTTTAGAGGAGATCCAACAGATTCTCCGAACTTTTTTCCCACATTCCAGATGGTGACTGATCAATGATCCTGACAGTGGAATATTTCTTTTTCCAATTCGAGATCGTAGTGCTTAAACTGCCAGTTGCTGCACTATGCGCTGATCCACCGATCAATGTCAGATCGCAACCTCCAGTCATTCGTCCAAACACAGATTGAATGTTCAGTAGAACCTGACACTGCTCTTCGATACTCAATTTTTTGAATTCTTCCTTCCCTTTCAATAGAGTCTGTACCGGCGAATTGACCCTTTTTTTGTAAATTGTATTCTGCAGTTTATCAACGTATAGCTCATACAGTTTCAGGTTTTCGTCCTTAGATACCTTGTCATGATCTTTATCATACAGCAGATCGGGATTGATCCCGATTTTTTCGACAAATCTCTCAAGTCTTTTTATATAAAATCTCCAGTGCTCATCAGCGGAAAACTGCATTACCGGCTGAGCCACCAGACATTTACCCCTTCCACCGGTTCCTGTAAGACATACCCTGAATCCATCAAATGACAACATGGTATTAATCTTCCACGGACGCATACCCATGGGAAAAGAAACCTCTCCTACCTTCTTCCCAAGGATATTTTCCAATCTTGTGAAGGTGTAATTTCTGGCAAACACTTTATCTTCTAAAAAATGTTTCCCATGCATCAATTCCACAGGCAGTATCAAGATCTCGCTTTTTTTTCCGATATTGTATCTGACTGGTATCAAAAACATTACACCAGCTTTATTATACCCACCATATTTTTCAGTAGGCAATCCCGCCTTTAAAGGAATCAAGCCGGTTCCTTTCTTAACTGGATTCTGGTCAAACAATCCCCCTGTTTTAAACGCAGCATATTTCACAAAATGCGCCGTATTCTTCCTTGCAGTATCTTCTACCTTTTCGAGCATAGGCATTCCATCCAAAATAATGTCTCCGCGGCATTTGACCTCATGGGTAAAGATTGTTTTTACCTTAACGCTATATTTTTCATCAATCCTGAACCACTTTTTTGAAAACCGCATATCATAAACATTTCCTGCAACCACACTCAAAAACGCATCCGCGGCATTATGGAGATCATTGTAGCTTCTGGATTTCGGCAGGTCAAATTCATGCCGGAAATCAGAAACAAGACCTGCTTTTACATATACAACCTCCGCATCTGGGAACCTTTCTTTTAACAGATCTGCAATAAACTTTGTGGATTGAGACGTTTCTGTAAGCTGCCGGTTAATAAAGCCCATTTTTTCTTCATCCGTAAACGGAGCAGAGCGTATCAATCGCTTGTATTTCTCGTCGCTGATTGCCCCCACATGGTTCCACCAGCTCCAAAGCCCCTGCATTTTTCCGCGGATTTCCGGAGAAACAGGATATATGTTATCTTTCGTACCATTGAGATCTGACAGAACCAGCACCTTGTTGTTCAGACTGTCGTCTTTTACGTAGGACTGCGGATAGATATGGTCAATATCATATTCAACAGAACCAGCCATCAGTTGTTCAAACCCTATATGCGCTCCACTGTATGCGCATTTTCCAAACTGCATAAAATATAAATACAACCGGTCACTCTGCAGACGGCTGTCCGCGTACTCTCCCAGAGACTCTAACTGCCACATCAGATCATGAACATCATCCTTGCACTTATCGTACAGATCAAGGATCTGCTGCTTTCTACTCTTTATTCTCTTTCCTTTCTGATCAGCCTGTCCGCCACGCGTCATTTCCAAAAAGATCTTGTCCGGCTTCCCAAATGCCTTTTCAATATCTTTTACAACAGCAAGAGTTCTGTAAACCGGACGCCGCACTGAATTGGAAACACTCATTTCATCAAGACGTTCTTTTAAGCTTTTCTTTTTCCCAGTGTAATATTCCTGTGTAAATGCCTCCACAGCTTCCAGAAATGTATATTTATCGGAAAGTATCTCCATCAGATTATCATTGGTTTCCCACATTGTCTGAAGGATGGAGATCATTTCTACATCCTGTCCATCAAAGCCTTTCGATACGTCACATCCTTTTAATCCTGTCAGGAAAGTCTTAGACAACCTTCCAAAATCCCTGATCTTTATCCTGGCAATATAACGGATGTCATCTTCTGAAAGGCCTGGGTATTCTTTCCTGAGCCATTTTATTACCCTGCTTTTATCTTCCGCATATGAAGCCCTTTCGATAATTCTTTCCACGTCATCTTCAGACAGAATCTTTTTATTTAAAAGATTAAAAAAAGCACAGTAAGAAGACAGTCCGGAATGTATCTGTTCATCAATTCCGCTTATCAGTTCGGTTGAGTCTTTGTCAAGGTAATTGTTTCTTATCAGGTATTCTTCAATATCTTTCCTCTTTACTTTTTTGTTCTTTTCAAATAATTCATGATATATCCCCTGCTTTGCCTTAACGGGAATCTTGAGTCCATCAATCTGGAGATTATTTATCTCATTCAGCACCATGAATTTCTGATAGCACAAAGAATCTTTTGGAAGTACATCTTCTGTCGGCAGATAAGTGCATTTATTTGTCATCCTTCTGATAAATGCATTCTCACTGGCATCCTCATCTACCATGTCTTTGAAATTCCACGGGGTAATTTTTCCCTGTTTACGCGAAATCCATGCAAAAGAAGACTCCTCATTCAATGGCCCTACATAATATGGAATCTTATATCTGAAGACTGATAACACCTTATCTGCTTCACTGATCCCATTGTTTGTATCATTAAGGAACGGTAAATACACAGATGCATTTTTCAGGATCTGAATTAGTTCATATTCATATAATTGATGTGGTATTACACGATTGTCAGTATTCTTTTGTTTAGGCAAAAATCTATTCAGCTTCAGACGTTCACACATATCCTCATATGACTGTAAATCTGTTTTCTCCGGCTTTATTGGACTCATAAGTTTCAAGACATATTTTGAAAACTCCTCTGCTTTTGCTTTCTTTTTAATCTGACTTGCAGTATCTTTATCCATGTGACCTGTGTAAGCCACATAATTATCCGCTTTTGCTTTTCTGAATACTTCATTGTATTTATCAGGTACATATTTACGGACAAAATATTTCAATATCTGTAAATCTTTCCCATGCTGCTCATATATCTGTACTTTTGTCATGGAAATCGTTTCAGAATGACCGTTTAATAGATTTGCCAGCACACTCCAGTCATATAGTCCACGTAATGCTATGAGCAGGTCATAATCCTCTCCGATACTGCCTGAAATTTCATCAAACTTCTCCTCGTCCATCCCCAACGATACTGATCCCAAATCCAGATATTCTTCTTTGCAAAAAACGTCCTTTAATTTACACTGCCCTCCTGCCAGAAGTCGTATGATACTGTCCTGGCTAAAAGGAAACTCTTCAGTTCCGGATTTTTCCGGCTTCTTTCCTTCCAGAAGAATATTTTGTAATTCTTTATTTTTTACCGTTATACCTGTTTTTTGTTTCAAAACCTCTGACAAAGCACTTACATCTATTTCACCCCATGGTCTTTTGTATCCATTTTCAGTAAAATAATTTATAAAATTTTGATACACTGAGCTGATATCCATGATTTCATCCAGTTTTTCCACATTGAGATTATTAAGGAAATGTCCTCTGTGTGTTATCAGCCATGCGCAGGCCAGATATACCAGACGCACATCATGAGGAGCTTTATTATCCATCAGTTCACAGATCAAATGGTGGATTGTTGGATATTCCTTCATGTATTGAACATCCGTATATTCTTTATCATTAAAGAAAACATATCGGTTCTGGACATCCTCTCTCCATCGAAAGCTTTCGGACAGCCGGATAAAAAAACGGTCATCCACTTTTGAAATTTCTTTAGCAAAAATCTCCTGCAGCCAAACTATCCTTTGCTGTCTTCTATCCAGGTTCCTTCGTGTCAGACGGTGGTTTCTTCTGTCTTCATTTGAAGACGCAGCGTCAAAAACAATGCTTCCCCACGCATCGTTTCCATTGAATTTCAAAAGATGATACTGCTCATCCGTCACAGCATATCCAATCGAATTTGTTCCAACATTGAGTCCAAGATAAATCTTTTCAGCCTTTTTTTTCATTGACAAGCTCCCTTTCCTGTAGTAGTATAAGAATGTAAAAGATACGCCTATGTTTGAGGGCTGCGCACAAACGCACAGCGAGTTCAAATAAAGGTAATCTCAATCCGCTGGTTCGTCCAGCCGCACAGTGTGTGCAACTTAAGACTTCGAAAGAAGTCTTTTGTTTTGCAAATTTTGAGTTGCGCTTAATCACTATGCTTTTTATGGATAAAATGATTTAAAATCAGGCAAAAACAGACAGGCTTTTCACCTGTCTTTTTTTTGTTGAGTAGCCTGAATGACGGTAACATCCTTACAAAAATTCGTACTTTTTCTAACTGCTGATAAGTTTGGCCTTTCTTAAGAAACGCACAGCTCTCAAACCCGGAAAGCCCGAAGACAAAGAGCAGGAAATCTTAACAACTCTACGCAAACGCACAGCACTCAAGAGAATGTCCGGTCAAAGCACCAGGTTTTGACTTCTCTGCAAAAACGCACAGCTCTCAAGCTTTATACCATCCGGCATTCGGCAGAATGTGCTTGACTCCCCTACGAAAACGCACAGCTCTCAAGCATGTCCTGCATCGTAATCTGATTGTCCAATGCTTAACTCCCCTACGGAAACGCACAGCTCTCAAACAACAGAATTAGAAAAAACTCGCTTGACTCCCCTACAAAAACGCACAGCTCTCAAACAAACGTATTGCAATAGAGCGTGCTAACGCCGCTTGACTCCCCTACAAAAACGCACAGCTCTCAAACCTCAAACGTCCGAAATAATGATCAGCGAATCATTTGTGCAATTTCGCAGGTCGCTTCCAAAAACAATATGAAGAAATTTTAAAAAAATGAAAAATGCTTAATTACACCACACAGTCAGAACTATAAGAGTTAATTTTAAGCATTTTTTTGTATCATAATCGTTAAAGAGGAGGGATTTTTTTTTGAGTTACTACAACTATTATCAAAAGAAAGAAAAAAGAAAATCGGAAGCTCTGGAGCATTTTCGAAAAATGGATATTCTAATGAAGGACGAAATAAGGCAGAGCGTTAAAGAAACAAAGACCTATGGCGGAAATGGACTCCCCGTTCCTCATACTGAAAAAAAGAGACCTGGCTCAACAGTTCCTAATATTACAGTGGAACCGTTGGATACTGTCTCTGCCTTATTCTTGCACCAACAGAGGAAAACTGCTGTACTTAACTTTGCAAGCTACCAAAACCCGGGAGGCGGATTTTTGGAAGGTTCTTCTGCCCAGGAAGAATGCCTGTGCCATGCGTCTACGTTGTACAATATTCTCATACACCATCCTGAATTCTACACTTGGAACAGCAGACACAAAAACAACTCCCTGTACACAGACCGGGCGCTTTACAGCAAGGACATTATCTTCTTTGACAACGGAGATACTCTTACTCCTCCGCGGCAATTAAAAGCTGACGTCCTTACCTGTGCAGCACCAAACTACTCCGCGGCATCCAAATACGGCAGCGTATCGGCAGATGAAAATTTAACCGCACTGCTGGAGCGTATCCGTTTTGTGTTAGATGTGGCTGAAGACAACCACGTGGATACATTGATCCTGGGGGCTTTTGGCTGCGGAGTGTTTGGACAGGATGCTACTGTTGTGGCCTGCGGATTCAAAAGATGGCTAGAGCAAAGAGATTATCGGTTTAAGGATGTCTGTTTTGCCGTACCCGACACCGAAAATTACAAGAAATTTAGGCTGATGATATCCAGAGAAAATAAATAAGAAATGATCAAAAAGGCTGTCAAACAACAGGATTTTATTTTGGAAGAAGCTGATTTGTTAAAAATAATAGAAAAGGCTGTTTCTGTCAATCTCATAGCCTCTTCTGGAGAAGGTGAATGCCAATTATATGAATTATAACTGACACTGGCAGGTATTTGAGTCGACAATTATAATGTCGTTAAATTATTATAACTTGTATCAAAAAAAGCAGGCAAAACGCCTGCTTTTTGAAGGAACCAAAAGACGTTACTCGTCTTCTCCAATCCCATATTCTTTGTACATTTTTTTCAAGTGTTCTTTATCCTTGGATATTTTTACCAAATCCTCAGTTCTGTTGTCCGCGATAAGCTTCTGTAACAATTCCTGCATGCGGGATTCGGCAATTTTCTGCCCACGCTTTTCGCCAATTCTTTTACCGCGTTTCTCACCGCGTTTCTCTCCGCGTTTCTCACCACTTTTTTCTCCACGCTTTTCCGCATAATCTACAAGACTTAACATATTTCCAACCTCCTCGCGTTCTTCTTTTGTTATGTCATCTGGCAAATAGGAAAATACGATTTCCTGATTTCCAGAAAAAACTCCTGTAAGAAAATCAATTACGCCTCTCTCACTATTACCTCTTCCAAGTCGGATTATAACAACTTCCAGCAGATCAGCAGCTTCCTGTGTTTTTTCAAGAAAACGCTTACTATTCTTACCCTGTCCGATTCCTTCTGTTTTATAATTAGACATTTTGTAATAAGAGATTGTGTTTTGGAGATACCGAGGAATGTCATCCAAGCATATCCAAATGCTGTAAACTTTTTCCAAATACTTATATCCGACTCCATTTTTACCAACCTTTGGAAGCTGAGCGGAAATCTTTCGCGCCGCATAATAGATAGCTCTGCGTTCCAAAGGATAGGATACGCTGTATTCCTGCTGAATTTCCAAGTCAATATGGAGATTTACCTTGATAGTCTCTTTAAATTGAGGTATCAACGAACGGAACAAAATGTCATAAGTTACCGGTGCCTCGCCTATTGTAGTGAGTTGAGTATTCTCTCCGCGGATAGTATCCGCAGCATCCTCAGAAACCAGAGCAGTACCTGTCTGGATTGTATCTCCCTCAATGCAGTCCATAATTTCCCTTATAGTAAGGTCTGCGTATTCAGAAACCGTTCCTTTCAAAACGTTTGCCAGAAAATCCTTTCTATGAAAAAAACTTTTGGCAGACTGGTCATCTCTTTCCTTTCCCTTACAGGCTTCCATCAAGAGCCTTGTCTTTTCTTTTGTACTCATTTTTTCTTCTCCTGTATATATATTCAGAGAATTGGTTTTCTATGTATATAATAACGTAGATTTAAAATTGCGTCAAATGTACAAACAATTATATATTCTCCAACCGTGTTCTCTGTATCATTAACATGAAGAAATCTACAAAGTATGAAAACAAAAAAACAGCACCCAAAGGATGCTGCCACATTGATTACCGCGAAATAATGATATACTGGTTAATTTCTGAATTAACCATCACACTCTGCTCGCAAACCGGAGCTGCCGGCTCGTTGGTCTGCTGCGGAGTGGTTCCGCCCAAAAGACTTAAAATAGCAAGACCGATGTGCTGGAAAATATTTATTCCAGCTTCGATAATCTCTTCTGCCACTTTCTCAGCTACGGCTGCAGCTGCGGCTTCTGCCATTATTTTCTTCAGCTTTTCTATTTTCTTCTGTTTTTTCATAATAGTTTTCCTCCTGTGTTTTATTTCAGAACACGAAACCGGTATCTTTATTCTCCGGTCGTGTTTTTGATACGATTAAATTGACAAAAAGAAAACAGAATAAAAAAGTGAATTCGAATTCACTTTTTGAGAGACAGCTTCTTGTATTTTTCCTGGAAGTATTTTTTGATAATTATCATCATACGTCTTTGTGATGATATTTTTCATTTTTAATGTTTTTTTTCATAATGATTACATCTTTTAAAAACGAAGGGAGATTATTATGGAAGAATTAAGAAGATTTGTGACAGAGAATAAAGGAACACTTATCATAGCAGATGTCAGAACCTGCATGGACGGCAAGATCAGTCTTGTTCTGAACTCTTGTCCTGCAGGCTGGGATGCATGCGGAAATTTCGTCAGCGTGGATGTCACCTCTGAAGAAGAAGGACGGAAACTCTTTTGGATGCTAAGGGACGAATTTCCCGACGCTGTTCTTCTGTTACAATAGACCGCTTCCAGCGGTCTTTTTTTTACAAAAAAAAGCCCCAGTGCTCCTGATCTTCTCAGGAAGCATGGGGCTTACAGGTCACAGAGTATCAAGACGTACGTGGAAGAACACGCGAGCGGCATTATCTCTCTTGGTTAAGACGGTAGAACCGTTGACTACGTCATCTACTGCCAGGCGCAGCAGGTGTTTATTATCGGCAGGGTGGAATGTCACATCCAGGCCCTTGTCGAAATCATCTGTGATGTGCGTGAAACGCATTGCAATTGCCATATCCAGTGCATTATCTACGCCGTTAGCTTTTAACAGCTTAACAAACGTATCAAATGCATGATCATCATCTCGCTTTAACGCATTTGTCAGCTGCGTTGTAACGAAATGAGGTCTGACAAAATCAGTAAGGTCATCATTGAACAGTGGATCATCAAATGTCACCATTGGGTCCCTGTCAATTAAGTCCTTTACGATATCCAGTACTCTTGCTACTCTTTTCATATCTGTCATTTTGATTTCTCCCTTCGCTTTTAAAAGATACTATCATTATGAAAAAAATATTAAAAATGAAAAACGCTGTAAAACTCATCAAAAGACATTACTTTCTTCTTGATTTTCCACGCATTGCGTTGTATAATTAAATCAATAAAAAATTTTTTCAATGAGGAACTGCTGAAATGACAATTAAAGAAATGAGGTTACTTTTACAGGTTTCCCGGACCGAATTTTCCAGACAGTATCACATTCCTCTCCGGACTCTGGAGGACTGGGAAAGCGGAAAAAGGAATCCGCCAAATTACGTTCTGGAACTGTTGGAACGCGTTGTAAAGGAAGACGCAGAAAGGAGTTAGATATGGCTTGGTATGAGGGAACTTATGCCTGTGGGCATGAGGGACGTGTCAATATCATCGGCCCGCAAAAGGACAGGGGATATAAAAAAGAAAGGGCATTCTCCCGCCTCTGCCCGGACTGCTGGCAGAAAGAGCGTGATGAAAAAATAAAAAAATCAAACGTAGAATCCGCGGAATTATCCAAAGAATACGGATTTCCCGACCTTACCGGTACAGAAAAACAGACCGCCTGGGCAAACACGATCCGGATGGAACTGTATAAGGAGATCAATGATAAGCTTGATCGTATCAGGGAATCCCAAAAGAAGAAATTCAGTTTTCAACGTCCAGATACGTGGGATACGGTCTATGTGCTTCCGGATGAGCTGCCGGATATGGTTGATACCGGGATACAGGAACATACAGAGGCAAAATTCTGGATCGAACACCGCAGTCTCAAGGAGATCCTTACCGTATTTTACGACGAAATGATGGAACGCAAAAAAGAGGAATCAATCCCTGAGGAAGTAAGAAAAGAACTGGCACAGGAAGTGGAATCCCTGACCGTACGTCCGGAAGGCGGCACGAAACCCGGAGTTGTAGAGATAAAATATACAGAGAACTATATCAAACTGTACTATCCCAAAGATGACGATTTCCGTAAAATTGTAAAGGATCACCGTTACTCCTGGGACGGTGTATGGAAAAGAAAGATCAATGAACTCACCGGAGATTTCCCGGATCGAGCAGGCGAAATCGGAAAAGCACTGCTGACAGGCGGGTTCACCGTAAGATTCCCGGATATGGCCGCGAAGGAAAAAGCATTAACCACTTACATCCCGGAATGCGACCGATGGATCAAGAGATTTGAGGACCAGCTTGCCATATGGTGGACTCCATACAATGAAAAAATATACAAGGCAGCCAGGTCCCTTCCCGGTGCAAGCTGGGAGTACAATAAACAGGAGATGGTCGTCTCCGCGGAATTCTATAAGGAGATCCAGGCATTTGCCGAAAAATGGGAATTCCGTTTTACCAAAAAGGCAGAAGAAATCATAAAAAAATATAAGGAACAGGAAGCAGGTTATGAAACGGTTTCTGTCCCAGTGACAAAATAATGGCTGCTTCTTGCAGCCTTAAACAAAGGAGAAATAAAATATGATAAGCTACGAAGTAGGAAAACGTTACGATGCCGCCATTAGAGGAGAAGGTACCCAGTTCGACCTCGCAGATGACGGTGCATTTCTGACAGTGTATTTTTCCAGACCTGAGGAAAAGGAGATCGCACAGTTTGGAGCAGAGAACCCTTTTGAGTTTCGTTTTGTCACCCTGCAGGGTATCATGATGTGTGTATTCCGTATTGGATCACTGAACTGGATGGATGCCCCATATACTCCGCATTTAAGCCAGAACCTGACGAAGTTTACCCTTCCGAATGAAGGCGAAGGGCTGTCTCTTACACTCTCCCTGTTTGACTGCAGTAACGGGGAATTAAAGAAACTCAGATATATGTCCATGAGTACCGGTTTTACCAAAAAGTTTTTCGCAGAAGCCATGGAATTAAAGATGAAGCCTTTTTCCAAAGCCGAATACTTTGCATCCTTAAACGACATATATGCAAAATATTCCACAAAAGACCTTCTCAAACTCTCTTCCCCGGGATTTAAGATCTACTGATCCGCAGGGCAAAAAAATCTCCGCGGCAGATCCCAGTCATCGCCGCGGAGAAGGAGGAAAAACGAACAGTTCCCGCTGTTCATGGAACAAGATATATCCGGGAAGAAAATCCTGGTACGAAAGAAGGAGTCAGAATATGATATTATACAAAAACGTTGATATATGCGACCTGAAATCGATCATGGAAAAAGGTATCCTTTCTCTGGATGCATGCGGAAACAACAACTGGGATGATGGTAAACGCGGAGAGAACTCCACGTCAGTTGTTTACTTATTTCAGCCTCTGACAAAAGAAAACTCTTTTCCGGAATATGGGGCCGCATTGCTGGAAATTGATTGTTCCGCAGACAGAAGCGAAATGCCGGATTTCGATGTACACAAAGGAAAATACGAAGAATACATTACAGAGCAGGTACTTCCGTCACAGATCAGACGCATCTTTATCCCAAAAATATTCAGGCCATATATCGAAGCCCCCACAAACCTTGATATATGCTGGTGCCAAATGGAAGCGGATTACTATGGCGATGGCGGGCTGGAAAAATGCAGCAGCGAAATACTGGAACAATTTGCCAGAACTGCGCCTTTCATGTCCGCAAAGGCATTTAATTTTTTCCGCGGAATGAACAAAGACCGTACAATGATCGACCTGTATAACATTATTTACAGCTTTGAGTAGACATCGGCTGCATTGCCTGGAATATTGCTCACTGTTCCATCAGAATCAAACACTTCTCCTTTTGAGTTTTTCCATTTGCTTAACGGGATCGAATATGTATTTCCAATAAACGCAAATTTCTCACCGAGAACCAGTGTATTCATGCCATGACAGGCATAGAACGCACAATCCATTCCCGTTACACCTGAAGTATCGAAATTTGACAGGTCTAATCGTGTCAGGCTTCTGCAGTTATACCACATCTTATTCATGTTCTTTACATTATGCGTGTCAAACGAAGACATGTTCAGCTTCGTAAGCTTGTTACAGTCGTAGAACATCTGCTGCATATTCTTAACACCGGATGTATCAAAGGATGACACATCTAAATCTGTCAGCATCTGGCAGGATGAAAACATATGGGACATATCCGTAACCCTGGCAGTGTTAAAGTTCTTTACATTAAGTTCCGTTAATTTGGAACACGATAAGAACATCATGCTCATGTTCGTCACCTTGCCGGTATCAAAATGCTCTATACTTAATTGAAGCAGGTTGCTGCAGCTGTAGAACATGGCTTCCATATTGGTCACCTTGGAGGTATTAAAGCTGCTGACATCTATACTTTCAAGCTTTCCGCATCTGTGGAACATTCTGCGCATATTTGTAACATTAGACGTATCAAAGTGCGACAGGTCGATGCTTGTCAGGCTGCTGCATTCAGAGAACATACATTGCATGGATGTAGTCTTTGACGTATCCCATCCCTCAATGTTTACTGACCTCAGACTGCTGCATCTTTGGAATATGTTATCCATATTGATCACATTGCCCGTGCTAAACCCTGAGAGATCGATGTCTGTCAGCTTTTTGCATGACACAAACATATGCCCAATATTTTTGACATTCCTGGTATCAAAATTTGATACATCAATACTTTCAAGGTTTTCGCAGCCGGAAAACATACTGTTCATATTAGTTACACTTGCTGTATCAAAACTTTTTATGTTTACCATTTTTAACTGATTGCAGTTCGCAAAAGCACTGTTCATATATACTACTTTTGACGTATTAAATACCGACAGGTCCAATTCCTGCAAACAGCTGCATCCCAGGAACATGGACTGCATATTTGTCATACCTGATGTGTCTATACAGTTAAAACATATCTCTGTAAGTTTTGTTTTCTTACTGAACATATTTTTGCAATTCTGATTCGCCACGGCGCTGACACCGTTTACCTGGGTGGAAACCTTCATAACGGTTCCGTCCATCCATGCTGCAACACCGCCATCGCCATCATCATCAACATCGATCAGACCTGCATTTTCCGGCATCACCTCATCTGTAAAATAAACAGCCGTTGCGTCTTCAGGGATCAATTGATTGAAGCTCTCTCCATTTCGTAAAACAAATGTCGCTTCCTTTGCATACAGGTCAATGTCTCCTGTTAGTTCAGTATCAAGTATACCATCATTAGACACTGCCACTCTGTTTCTGCATGAGGCATCTGCATACCAGCATACGCCTGTTCCTTCCGGGATTTTATACTGCCCGTGAAGAACCTTACCACTATTGGTATATACGACTTCGTTTTCTGCCGTTCCATCTGCAAATGTCAATCCATTTCCATGAAACGTTACTCTATATCCGGTAATCGCTCCCTCAGGCCTTTCCGTACTGATTGTTATATCTGGAACAGGTCTTTCATCATTAGTTCTACCATCTTTCCATTTTTTTATAACTGTGACGGTGCCCTCTTTTTTCGCATCCTGAAACACATAAACGCCTGCACTGTCAGCGGACTGCGCTTCGGCTGCGCTAACAGACTGAACAGGTATATATGCCCATACTGTCACGAACAACATCAATATACCTATAAATATAGTTGTTTTCTTGATACTTATTTTCAACTGTCATTTACGTCGATCATACCGCAGATCTATCCTCCTGATTAAAACTAAGCATTATACTTGTATGCTTAATATGCAAAATATTCTATTTTTACATATATTTTTCATATTTCAAACAAAATCATTAACGAGAGGAGAATGACCTATGATAAAAGACTATCCATTTGCCAGCAACGGAAAAAGCTGTATGATAAGTATTTCCGCGGAAGAACGGCCAAGTCTCAAACTTACAATCGAAGCCTCATCACAGAAGAACAGAGTTGGATGTTGCCGGATTCATCCGTGCAGAGGAAAACGACAAACGGACCCCGGATTAAGATTAATTAAGAAAAACGAGATTTGACATTCTGTACTATTTGTTATATAATATATATATCATAAATAATAAGTGAGATGGTTATAGAATATGAATTATCCGGAAGCAAAAAAAGAATACAAGCATTCTTCCCATCTTGTATATAGCTGCCAGTACCATATAGTATTTTGCCCCAAATACAGGCGAAAAGTCTTAACCGATGAAATCGCAAAACGGGCAAAGGAGCTTTTTACACAGATAGCAGAAGAAAATGATTTTGATATCTTAGACATGGAGATCATGTCAGACCATGTCCATATACTGGCTGACTGTAATCCAAGGTTTGGTGTTGAACATGTTGTAAAGTTATTAAAAGGAAAGAGTTCCCGTATCTTACGGGATGAATTTCCTGAACTGAAAAGAAAACTGCCTACCCTATGGACGCGCGCAGCATTCATTTCTTCTGTCGGGGCTGTTTCTTTAAGTGTTGTACAGCAGTATATTGAAAATCAGAAGAACGCGTAGAAGAATTTAAGGAAAGAGGCCGGCATTATATGGCGAAAAGTACTACCCAGTCTTTCGTTGTGACGAGACGGATCATAACCGGTAAGCGTGGATATGATAAACTGAATAAGATAGAGAGAATTACAGAACGTATGTATAATGCCGGTGTAAGGCACTGTATCAAGCAGCTGGACGAACTGAAAAAAGATGTCTGGTATAAGTACTGCCTGGGACAGTTCTTTGCATGCAGGGATGAGAAAGAAAGCAAACAGTGGAGCAGGGAAATATTCATATGTGCCGCCGCATACCAGCTTACCGAATATGACCTTCATGCGTACTTCGGAAGAGGCAAGGCTTCCGGATATGAAGGCGGGATCGGGATCAATATCGTACAGAAAACTGCTACTGCCCTATACAGTGCAGTTAAAAAGGCGATCTTCGGAAAGAAGATCCACTTCCGCAAATATGAAGAAACATTTTCTTTTGAAGATAAGAAGGCTGCATCAGGTATTATTTATAAACCTGAAACCGATACTGTTACTGTTTGCGGCACCGTATTTAATTTAAAACCGGTCAGGGAGAGCGACATATGGCTTCAGGAAGCAATGAAGCATAAGGTAAAGTATTGCCGCATCATCAGGGAACCTTTCGGGATCCATTACCGCTTTTTCTTACAGCTTGTCATAGAAGGCATCCCGCCACAGAAGCATACGGTTGGAGCCGGAACAATGGCTATTGACCCCGGAGTTTCAACCATGACCTCATACAACGGGAGTAAACTTTCTTTTGAGGAACTGGCCCCGGATGTCAGCAAATATCAGGAGAAGGTCATCAGGGAACAGAACCGCTTTTCAAAGCTGACAAGGATCAACAACCCGGAATGTTATGACGACGAAGGCGTACACATTAAAGGCATGCGGATCCAATATTCGGAATCTATGAAAAGGTCAAAGATGAGGCTCCGTACCGCATACAGGAAACAGCGGATATATGTTGGACAGTCAAATAATAAACTGGCCAATGAATGGCTTAGGGCCTCAGGTTCTGTAGTGAAGATTGAAACCATGAGTTATAAGGGCTTACAGAAGAGATCTTCAAAGACTGAAAGACAGGATAAGAAATCTGTTGTGACAGACAGAAACGGAAGAAAGCGGAGCATCCGTAAATATAAACGGAGGAAACGTTTTGGCGGAAGCATATTGAAACATGCACCGTCCGGCTTTCTGTCTACGGTCAAAAGAAAGGTCAAAGCCACCTGTGGGGTTGTGGCTGATGTAAGCGCTTCAAAACTGAAAGCAAGCCAGTATGACCACGCCTCGGATTCATATGAGAAAGTATCGTTGAGTGACAGGGAGAAGATCATAGACGGACACATGGTACAAAGAGACTGCTACTCTTCGTTTATCATATTCCATGCAACTGATGAAAATAAACCTGACAGGGAAGGATGCCTGAAGGGATTTGAAAAATTCCTGGTATGCCAGGACGAACTGATAAAAGAAATGATCCATGATAATTTCAGCAACCCGAATTTCGGGACGAAACTGATAAATATAAAAAAGCAGCAGCTCCATGAAGGGCCTGCTGCTGTATAACTGTTAATTAAGCTACAGGCTCAGCTGCGAGCCCGCCTTTGTATATGTCCTGCATATACAGTGTGAGTACAGGGATAAGCCCCATTTGCTTATCTTATGGAAAGCTAAAGAGGTAAAGTCCACCGTCAAATATAATCGTCTTATAACCCTGCAACACGGTCATTTCCGTCGGGTGCGGAGGATGAAAAACGGTGGCGTATGGAGACGTCTAGCCGGTTCTCTTTCGGGAACCCGCCAGATTTATCTGTGCGGAGCAGTCAGCCATGGATATACTTGATATATACCAGGATGAGTACGGCGTTTTCTTCGCTAAGTATTTTAACAGCTCCGTGGAGAAGATCGAGATTGAAGGAATTGATGCAAGAGAGATCCTGTATGACCTCAAAGACTTAAGACAATCCGCGGAAGCAGAAAGAAAAGCAAAAGAAAGCCTGCACCGCGAAGCTATCATTCAGGGAAAAGAACCACTGGATATCGTATTCCGGTCTGAAAGAGACTGGAAAGGCTATGTTGCCCGCGGAGTCAGCGGTAGTGTTTTGTATTCGCTCAACTGCGCAGACCTGCATCCAAAATACGTGTACATTGTCAGAGAAGGATTTGAGAAAAAAGACATCTCAGAGATAAGAGCCTATCACAGAAACCTGGTCGAGAATACACAGATCTGATACAAAGGAGGAAACTATTATGGTTACAAGAACATGGAAGGTATCTGGGACGGAAGGACATCGACAGAGAGAATCATTTTTTCCGTCCTATCAGTATGATTTCTCTAATGAGCAGAACGGAACCCGTATCATCGAGGTAGACAATTTCGATAAGACGGGAACACATGACTATTCTATTGTCCGCATTACCCGGGACACAGCAAAGCTTTGTGCCGCGGAGCTGAACGGGCAAATCTCTGACGGGATCTTTGAAAACTCCCGCGTTGGACAAATACTGGAAGTTTTACCATGATCAGAAAAAGCACCGAAACCGGTGCTTTCTTTTTGCTAATTTAAGTCACATATCCACAGTCTCAAAAAAATCCTCAAAAAACTTCTTTTTCTCAAAGCATGGCTGGCACAGTTTGTATGGGTAGCCAAATGGCAGGTTCCTTCCGCAGACCATACACTTCCGTCTCTTTAGCTTCTTTTCCCTGATCGTATCTGTCAGCTCTTTTGAGATTTCCTTTTTTCTTTTGCGTATCAGCTTCTTGTCCCAGTTTTGTCTCCCCGGCATTCCAAAGAGCCGGACGAAATTATGGAACATATCATACTTCTGATGCAGAACTTCCAGTGCCTGGATTTTTTTGTTCGTATCGCCCTCACAGACTGCTTCCCCGAATTCTTCGTCCAGCTGGCACACCGGATCATCAATGTCCACATATCCCCTGTCGATCACCATTTTGGCGCTTTCTTTCCAGAGAGTAAGCAGTTCCGGATTTTCCATGTTAAACGGAATGTACATAAGACGATAGGTCATCTCCTTATCATCCGTCAAACCCTCCAGCCACTGACACAGTCCCAGTTCCTCGGTCAGGTCAGTTTTCAGAAAAAATGATTCCGTCTCAATATGTATCCATCGTTTCATCACTTCCGACAGCTTTCCTTCCACCTCTATGAGCATCCGCGGAAAACCCAGACGGGCAAACAATATCGCTGACGGAGACCTGGTCATGCTGCTGCGGATAAAACTTTTTCTCTTTGATGAAGCATAGTATCCGCATTCATAGAGTCCTTTTCGTCCTGCGCGTCCGGCAATCTGCTGTATCTCTTCCGGCAGCAGGTCCCTCCTGCCATATCCGTCAAATTTTTCCGTTTCCAGAAATACCACTCTCTTTATCGGAAGGTTTAATCCCATGCCGATCGCATCCGTAGCAACCACGACAGATGTTTCGCCTTTCGCAAACCGGTCTGTTTCGGCCCGTCTCGTCTCATACGGCAGGGCACCGTAGATCATGCTGCAGGAGATTCCTTTTGCCTGAAGCTCCGCAGCGCAGGAGATCACGCTTTTCTTGGAGAATACGATCAGTGCATCCCCTCGCATCACGCTTTCCGGGAAGGAAAAATCTTCTGTGTCTTCGATAAGCGGCGTCATCCTGTCCCTGCGGTCTGTTTCCACGATCTCATCACCACAGTATGCGATCAGTTTCCGGATAATGGATTCCGCATGGGGAGCCATACAAATGTGGATCTCATCCGCACAGAGTCCAAGGATAGCAGCTGTCCATGCACCACCGCGGCTAGGATCACTGATCATCTGAGCCTCGTCAATGACCGCCATATCATAATGACGGGAAAGATCTGCCATCTCTATGGTTTCTGAGATATGTGTGGCTCCGGGCATGATGTCCTCTTCCTCTCCGGTCAGCAGGGAACATGGAAGGAACATATTTGTAGTCTCGTATACCTCCAGCGCCAGGAGCCTTAAAGGAGCCAGATATACTGCCTCCTCTGCATTTTGGAATTTCTGCAGGGCCTCGTAGGTCTTTCCGGAATTTGTCGGACCAATATGCAGGACGAACCTGCGTTTAAGCTGCCTTGTGGCAGGGTATGCATCCCTGATCCGTTCTGGGATCGCAGTCAGCACCGCATTCTTAAGACGCTCCTCTTCCATCCGGGCATGCATTTCTTCCAGGTATTGGTCATACAGGGCTTCGGCTTCCTTCCGATACTTCGGGTTAAAGAACTTCCTGCTTTCTTTTCCCTGCATCATTTCCTTTTTAACCGCTGCATCGAAATCCTTTGTCTTCCGAAAAACTTTCCATTCTTTTTGGCATAAATTTTTGTACTGATATTCCGGAACATGCTGTCTCTTTAATGTATTTTTGTAATTCTTCTTATACCTGTCCGCTACTCTCTGGATGATCACGGACATTTCCGGTTTTCCATTTTCGAGAAATTCCTCAAAACTCATTATGTGCATTCAGGACGCACCTCCTTGTTTTGCAGGATCCTGACCGCCTCTGCCACATCTTTTTCCTGCAGGCCGCCTTCGTACCAGCTGGTCTGTATCCAGCGACTGTCAAAATCATAGTCTGACCAGTCATGATCCTCATCGTCTAATATGACAAACCCGTCAGCCTGATGATCCATAAGCCATTTCTCCACCTCCGCAGCCCTGCCTGTCCCATGTTTGCAGTGGATGTCCAGCTGGTCTAAGGAAATGACGGACGGGATCTGCTCAAGGACTTCTTCCGGGATGTTGTCCGTAATGTCATAGATCTTTAGATCATGTTCTGCCAAAACGTGCTCAAGTACAACATAGTAATCATCCTTTTTTCCGGACTGTCTGTCATATCCATCCTTCCAGGTGGAGGTAAGGACGATCTGTGCGTCTGTCAACTCCACGATCTTTGCGAGGAACCGGACTCTTTCCGGATCAATGTGCCTGGTCTGCCAGTTGAGGTAATCCGTATGTGCCAAAACACCGTCAATATCAAGAAATATTACTTTCACGACCTTTTCCTCCTCTTTTGGACAGTATAGCATCTATCTGTTTTTCGTTCCAGTTCCTCTGGAAAATAATATCCCCACCAGGAACACAGTATCCTTTCTCATCAGATTCGACACAATGATGCGAAAAATAGAATGTTTCGCACAGGATATGGGCATATGTTTTTCCGTTTTTGAACCGGAATCCTTCTACGTATCCTTCTCCGCGGAGAGGAAAGCCTTTTTCCCTCAGAACAAAGGAAGAAAGCAGGACATTATCCACTTCGATGTATTTGGACATGCCAGCTCCATCTCCTGTGTAGAAATCTGTCTCATGCCAGGAATCTCCTGTCTCAAAGAAATACGTATACTCCATGCCGGAAGACCATCTGAACCAGTCCACCCCACAGAACACAAGCATTCTTCCATTACACAATGCTTTTTCACCTAATTTGCAAGGAATCGGAATGATCATACTTCCTCCTTTCTGTCACACCTGACTACTTTTCACAAATTTTCTACATTTTCTTCACAATCTTACCATTGTTTTCCGCTATTTTAATAATCATAAACAAGCAGGATTGCTTTTCATATAGATTTTTTCTCCTTTTGGGCCGGGATTTTCCCGGCTTTTTCTTTTGCAAATTTCCCTGCTCTCGCATCTGTAAGACGATGGTAATTGTTTTTTAGCCGCCACTCAGAGACATCTACCTGCCATCCCTCATACAACTCCATATATCTGCCAAGCATGACAGCTTCTTCCTTTTCCCGTTTCCGGATATACTCCAGTGCTTTATTGAGATACGGGATACTGTTGGCATAGTCTACCGTCATTCCCCCACGTCGCCATCCGCCAATCTTATGATTCTGGATCGCATAGACCAGATATACAGAATTTAAAAATGTCAGATTCAGGTATTCGCCCGGCCGGATCTCCATGTTGGCAAAGGAATCCGTATCCTTCCAGTAATTATCCTTTTTGGCGGAAACGTAGTATTCTTTTTCTGTTTCCGTATGCACAATGCTCTCAAATAACGTGTAATAAGAATGCGCGTGGTCCATCATGATCTGCTCTGCATCTGTATGTACATAGCCATAAGCTTTTGCAGCTACAAGGATCTGTTCGGGCGGCTTTCCTTTCACATCGATCTTTTCATATAGCTTGTTGTTTTTTACTGTCAGATAAGAAGTTATTTTACCAAGATACTCATTGGTCTTTTTCGTATCGTACCGGAACTGGGTCACCGTTGTATTTCCTTCCCTGATTACCTTTACCGGAACTTCCGTAACGGTCAGACGGAACTTCTTTTCCGTAATAGTGTAAGTATCAATCGTATCTACCAGGTTAATCGGGACAACTCTCCTGTCGGGGATATGGGCATCGTGGGTACGGTTCCTTTCTCCTCTTCCGCGGTCATTGTTCCACGCATCATACCTTGTACTCCTTCCATTGTTCCAGATATTCCCAAGGCCGGCATCATCGCGCTCGATCTTTAACGTGGTGAGGATCATATCGCCTTTCATAAGAGGTGCATCTGTGCGCTCAACAATATCCGCAAAAGTTCCATACCGGTTGTCTTCCAGCCACCCGTCTGCCATGGAAAAGATCAGGTATGGGGATGGTGTTAATACATTGATCTTCTCCGGAACCTTTAATATCCTGCCGTCATTCAATACCCCCTGCAGGATACTGAATACAAAGTAACGGGAAGCAACCTCTTCCCGGGACTGAACTTCTGCTTCTTCCAGGGAATCTTCCCTGGTTTCCGGCTTCAGATATACATTTTCATCTTTGATACGGACCTTCTCCTCATCCGTCCACCCCACGTACAGGTTCTCTCCATTCCGGATAAGGATACCGATCTGTTTCCCATGAAATTTCTTATAGGTATCCAAAACATTCGATACCATATCTGAGGCACCGCATAAGATATTGTTTTTACTGATCCGGATCACAGAGACAGATTTCGGTCCGGGAGCAAACCTTTCCCGGATGTCTTCCCGGTTTTTCAATGCATCCTCGAAGGTCGCAATATCTTTTCCGTCAAAATCATAAACTGCCAGCCATTTTCCCAGTTCTTCATCCAGGAAACGGATCTTTTGGAAAAATACCACTGGGGCTTTTTCTTCTGCTTCCAATCCTTTGACCAGCTGGACAAACTGAACGGTTTCGCCCATCATACACCGGATGCCATAAAGCTCTGTATCCAGGACAAACATCTGGTTGTTTAACTGAACCATCTGCTCTTCCATTTCTTTCTTTTTCTCCCGGATAAGCTGTGTCTTTTCCGCATACTTTGCTTCCAGTTCCTGCTTCAGTTTTTCCAGTTCCGCCTGCTTTTCTTTCTCCAGCTGTTCCAGTTCTTTCTTCTTACCATCAATCTCTTTCTGCTTATTTCGGATACCGGAAGCTACCTCTTTTCTGGAAGCTGAGTTTTTGCTGACCAGAGGATATTTTCCCATTAATTCCGGACATGTATCAAGGTCTGTGTATTCTTTACAGAAAACAGTGCTATCCGGGAGTCCGATCATCAGACTTCCGGACTGAAGAACAGCTATGCCATCAAGAAGGTACAACAGATCCCAGGAAAGGCCCATACTGTCCAGGTAATCCTGGTGCTGTCTGATACTGTCCAGTTTAAACCCGGAAATCTCCCCAAGCGGACATCCGCAACCATCCGCGTCTTTTCCTTCTCCTGTTTTGGTATACATACTCCAGAGAATGTCCTGGATCTCTCTGGGAACAGACCAGCGGACGGACACATACCATCCGGGTTCTTTTTTCATGGAATGCTCTTTTTCTGTTTTTACGAAATTATCAAATTCTTTCCAGATAATATTTGCTGTACCGATCTTTTTCATAAGGCACCACCTTCCATATTTATTCCGCAAAATTGAGACGATGCAGAAGGATTTCACCGAGCGCACTGGCCAGACAGAAGATCAGAGACCTGTCGTTGATCTTTGTGTTATACAGGACCTGGAAAGCATATTCCGGGTTTTCCGGCAGCTCTACGATCCTGGTATCTGTATTAAGACTTTCATCCGGCACACACTGGATCCCGGCCTTTTTCATCGCTTCCATTAAAGTTTCCAGCGATACCGGTACCGTCAGACCAAGAACCTGTCTTGTCACTTCGGCACACTCTGCCATCTCATACCGCATATTCATATACCTTACATATTCATTCATGGACTTCCTCCGCATTTCATCGCCTTTAATATCTTACTTTAATGCAATGATAGCATTTTTCTTTCAGGAAATATACCGATACGAAAAAAGGCAAAACTCCGAAGATACAGGAATTTTGCCATTTCTATCAATTTTTTTCTAACATCTCAAATGCTTTTATATTTGTACTTTTTAACTTCTGCCACGAATACTTACATGACTGACACCTGCATCTCTGTATTTTCTCAATAATCTCCTGCTCCGTGTCATATATGGATGCCACGGACGGACACAAAGCAGATTCCCCAAGCTTGATCTCTCCTGCCGGAGATATGGATGGAGTACAGACTTTTCCTGCACGAAACAGCGTATTGACTATTCCGCGGATGGAATCCACTCCCTGTTTCGCAAGCAGCCTTACATTTACACATTTCGGAGCGATCGTATTCCACCAGGAATCATCGAAATTTTCCAGAGTCCTTCCCTGCGGATACAGACACTTATTCCCGTTTCCCGGAACACCTTCGATGACTGCATCCAGCTTCTTTAACCGATACTTCTGTTTTTCTGAAAGCGGCTGCGGATAAAACCGCGGATCGTCCGTCACCTGGATCATAATCTTTTTCTTTCCGTATTTTTTCTGCATATCCTGCACCGCCTCAAAGATATCCGGAGTATCTGCGAGTTTTCGTCCGTTTGTAATGAACGACAGCGGGAATCTTTTATCCCATTCCTTTTCGATGATTTTAAGCAGTTCCAGGATATGCGGGTTCTCAAACATTTCTCCACCGGAAAAGATCAGGTTCGGCACTTCATTTTTTTTGCAAAAAGCCAAAACATCTTTCAGGATTTCCGGCGTCATATCTGTCCCATTAGGTTTGCAGTCCGACATACAGTGGTTGCATCCCATATTACAGCGATAAGTTAAATCGATTAACATAGTTTCCTCCTCATTTGCACATACAATCCGGTAATGTCATCCAGATATTTACTTGGATCTGACTTAATCATCTGTACAGCTTCCCATGGCAGCGTATTCTTTGATCCAAAGAAAAACAGAGTTCCGGATTCATTGATACACTGGCATATGGTATCCTTCTTTACATACACGTGGCCCACGCTGCAAAGATAAGCATCAAAATCCCTTTTAAAAACATAGATACTGCCCGATTCCAGAAAATGCGGGCTTACAACAAGATTTGATGAATCTGCTGGCACGACATCAATCCTCCTTAGTATTAATCCGCGGAATCCAGTCCTCTTCCACTTTCTTTAATAAACTCTTCGGCACACACTCTTTTAATGCAGAATTTTCCGCCAATGCCATATCGATCAGATAAAAGTCGTTTCCATTCTGCATGACATCCATGCTCCACTGTCCGGTTAAGCCTATCTCCGGAAGCATCCTTTTCAGATTTTCCTTAACTTTTCCGATATTTTTTCGATACTGTTCCATCAGTTCTTCTTCCGCAGCAGAGTACGTGATGTAATCATGCACCTTATCCGGTTTGGTGGAATCCGCGGAGTGTCCAAACCGTTTCTTCATCATTTCCGGCTCCCAGTATGGGCTGCATCCAAGAATACGGTCAGAATCAAAATCCACAAAGATACGGTACTCCGGACGGAGCGGCAGGCCAAAATAGATCTCTTTCGCTCCCGGATTCGGCTGGATATATTCCCGCACTACCCATTCTGTCGTAGTGGATACGCCATAGATACATGGCTGGTTCCTGCCGGACAGGTCATAATGCGCCATGCACAATGCCTGGAAATGGATAAACAGCAGGTACTCCCCAAGTTCACGTACTTCCTTTTCCCCCAATACATGGGCATTGCGGAAATCAAACTTGCTGGAATAGGTCCCGGTTTTGATAAAGTACTCTTTCTCCGGATCCAGTCCAAAAGCTTTTTGGCAGAACTCATCCACGATACACAGTGTAGATGGATTCAAAGACATATATTCCATCCTGGTCAGCTGCAGCAAGGGAAGCGGCACTTTCAAAACCTTCGTCTGTGGAATTTTAAAAAAATCCTGTTGTTTGACTGCCTGTACAAGAGGTGGCAGCCAGTATCCCATGCTGTTCCTGTTACGGTCAATGATCTTATAAGTTATTGGATCAAGGTCCTGGATATCAAGGCCCTGACGGAACATACCATAAAGCTGCATTTTCTTTTTCGGATCCTTACAGAGCAGGAAATCCTTATATACGCTTAAAAGCATCCCGGACGCAGCTTCTCCGATATCCCGTTTATACAGATATCCGGTAAGCTCCGGGCGGTATCCTTCCGGGACAGCCTTTAGATCCTCATTGGTAACCGGGACATAGTTTTCCGGAAGGGAATCAAAGGTCTGCACATGGTCATCCGTTCCATCCCAGACATAGACTGCGGCGCTATCCAAAAGCTCTGCTACGATCCTCTGGACAAGGGCATCAAGGTGTACATTCTCCGCAGCAAGATCAGAAAGAAAACATTTTTCACTGACTGCCTGTTTCGCATTGACTGCAAAAAAGTTGTTACTTACCTTGTTTTTGACATGCTTTGTATAGGATTCCTCAAAGCTGCGGAGGGCTTCCGGATTCGTTTTGATAAATTCCGCAATCTCTTCCTTCGTCATCATTGCCTTTTTTGCCTTTTTTCCGAATACATTCTCCAAGTTAAACATATCTCTTCCTCCGTTTTTCTTCATAATATGTCAAAATATCAATCTTTTTTGTTCATGCGGAAATTTCTTCATTTTATCCGAAACTGATCATGAAAGGAGAAAAAAATGATAAGAACAAGAGAATTCTGCAAGAAAACGGTAACGGAAGAACTTCGCCCCGGAGATGTAGTACAGCACTTTAAGAGAGGAATGACCAACTCCGACGACCATAATGCATACCTCTACAAGATCATCTGTGAGGCAATACACACGGAAACTAAGGAACCCATGGTCGTATATCAGGCATTATATGGCGACTGCGCAACCTATGTCCGTCCAAAAGAAATGTTCCTCGAAAAAGTCGATACCAAAAAATACCCAGATGCCAAACAGGAATACCGGTTTGAAAAATATGCGGGAATCCCTCGTCTGAAGTCCGAAAAGGAAATACCCCGGGAACTCAAACATTCCCCCATCTCGCTTCGGATACTGAATGCCTTACATACCATCGGGATCACCAGATTCTCAGACTTTTCCAACCATACCAGGGATGAGATCCACGCCATCCCGGGGATCGGACCTCGTGCCATGCTGGAATTGGATAAAGAATTAAAAAAACGCGGAATCCACTACAAACAAAATCATACCGTCTGACAACTATCAGACGGTTTTTGTCATATTATGGAAAAACAAGGAGGCCACACATGAGAAGATTAACAATCAAAGGATTTAAAACAGCAGGGTTTCTGTTGAAAGCAGCTGCTTCCGGGATAGAATCCCTGTTAGAAGAAACATATCCCGTACTCAGAGAAGGGGCAAAACGGATCGGATTAAGCCCAAAAGACTTTACTCATATCGAGATCTCAAACAAAGCATTTAACGAGGCGACATCCATCAAAGGCATTTATCCATTCTGCAAGATCACGTATATTGCAGATCACATCGATGGATTCCAGTACCGGATCCGTATCGGCTGGAAGAAAACAGATGAAGATATTGTCCCGGATATTCTTTACATCCAGAAAGTCATGACAGACGGAGAATTTGATCTTGATTATATTCTTTCTTTTACAGAAAATCCCGAGAAAGGATGTTGCTGGGTCAGCGAAGGAAAACGTCCTCGCCGTATTGTAAACAATATCCCTGACGGGTGGATCGGTGTAGAAGAAGACCTGCCGGAACCGGGAAAGCTTAACGAGAACACTCTCGACTACCAGAAATATATGTGCCTAGTCCAGGTGGTGGAAGGAAAATCCGCGGATGCCCGCCCGTTAGCCTTTACGGAAAACCGTCGATGGGTCAACGGGAACGTAGACATGACAGATTACGTTTTAGCCTGGCAGGATATCCCGAAATGCAGGAATGAAAAAGTAGTTTTGCCAATTTAACCCCAAAAAGTGAATTCGAATTCACTTTTTTAAATGGAGACTGAAAAAAGAGCAGGATATTCTGCTCTTTTTTCATAATCTTTGCTCATATTATCTAACAAACATCCAGAACATTCGCCTGAATACTGACAGTCCCCTGCCACTCATTTAGATCCGGATAATACAGCATCTTAAAATCATTGAGCTTACCATCCTGATTCAAGATCCGCTCTTTTTCTTCAATGTCATGGAAGCATACCCCGTTCCGGCATACAGCACTGTTAAAGGCGATCTTCAGGACATTTTTGTTTTTTCCAATGATCTGTGCCTGGCTTGCACTGACATTCTGCTGGGCAAATACAGGTTTTTCATTTCCTTTGCCAAAAGGCTCCAGGATATCCAGCTGTCTGATAAACCATTCTGTCAGATAATCTACCGGCATAACCACATCAATCATGACTTTTGCTACAAAATCCGCTTCCGTCAATCCGCAGCGCACATTCAGCTGTTTCCGGAACTCTTCCAGGTTTTCTTTTTTTAAAGACAGACCGGCAGCTAACGGATGTCCGCCAAATCCCAGCATCAGGTCTCTGACTTCTGACAGTTTTTCAAACATGGAATAAGCTTCAATGGAACGTCCGGAACCTTTCAAAAAGTCCCCATCCCCATTGGTCAAAACAATTGCAGGCTTGTTATATCTTTCCCTTACTTTTCCGGCAATGATCCCGGCAATACTCTCATGAACCCCCGGAATGTAAACGACCAGTACTTTATCATTCTTCATTTCTGTGTCAACGATACGGAAAGCATCTTCCATTCCGGACTTTGTAAGGTCCTGACGCTCCACGTTCAGCTTACGCATCTCTTCCGCCTTATCCAGAGCCTTTTTATGATCCGTTTCCATCAAAAGGTTAAATGCTTCGTTAGCCGTATCCAGACGTCCTTCTGCATTGATACATGGTCCGATCTTAAACCCGTAGTCATAGGATTTCAGTATCTTATCCTTCAGTCCCAGAACTTCCATCAGTGCCTGCATCCCGACATTGTTGGTTATCTGCATTTTTTTCATACCTGCTTTCACGATCGTCCGGTTGTCTTTCTGGAGATCCATGACGTCACAAACAGTACCCAGTGATGCCATTTCCAAAAAGTCCGAATTCCTGAACTCATCTTCCATTCCGAACCTCTTATACAGGCGTCCCATAAATTTCCATGCAACCACTGCTCCGCAGATTTCCTTAAACACATGGTCTTCCGGACGTTTGGGGTCGATCACAGCATCCGCGGCAGGAAGGATATATCTTCTACCATCCGGCTCCTGGACAAACGGGACTTCATGGTGATCCGTCACAACCACAGTCATCCCAAATTCTTTGGCCAGACTGACTGCATCCGCGGCAGCAATCCCGTTGTCACAGGTCAGGATGACTTCCACTCCGTCTTCCCTGGCTCTGCGGATGGCGTTCTCATGAAGCCCGTAACCGTCTTTAATACGGTGCGGGATGAACTTGTCACATTTTGCATGAAGCCCGATCAGACCCTTGTAGAGGATGTAGGTACTGGTTACGCCATCCACATCGTAATCGCCTATGATGCGGATATGCTTTCCGGCTGCTATTGCATCCTGAATGATGCTGACACCCTTTTCCATATCCGTCAGTTCTGAGCCATCGGATACCTTTGACAGATCTGCTGCAAGAAATTCCCGGATATCTTCTTCCGTTTCCACTCCGCGGTCAGCAAGGATCTTGATGATCGCAGGGTGGATGCCTAATTTATTGGATAACTCACGATCTATTTTTTTATTCTTATAAAACCATTTACTCATATGTCTCACCTCGCTATCAGTTTTCTTATTCTTATTATACAGGATATTTTTTTATAGTGCTGTGGTACGGGGATCCTGCAATGGAAAAAGCAGGACCTGTATCCCAGGCCCTGCTTACTGTACCACATCCGCTATACATCCTATTTTCTCCGCAGCAGGAAAAACAGATTTCCGTCCAAAGTGCCATGATAACTTTCCTCGGACAATGCTCCTCCCACTAACATATCCGAATCCAGGTCTTCATCCGGCTCTGTTACTTTCCCGGTAAGGTCTTCCGAACCTGTATATCCGTATCCGTCAACCAGCCAGATTGCATCATCTTCTGCGTCACCTGTCTTTTCCACTGCAAAAGTATAGGTTCCATCACCTTTGGCATCCCAGCAGATTACATTGCTGTCAGGAAGATTTTCGGACAATCCTTCCGATAAACAGATATCCTCCCCTTTTTGTACCGCTTCGTCCAGACTGTCATATGCCCTGTATCCGTCGGTCAGTTTTCCATACCCGGTTACAAATTTGCACCCTTTTGGGAGAAGTGCCTGGACACTTCCGGAACCCTGGTTTACAACCGCTGTATACTGGACAAAATCATAGTCGTTTCCGCCAATTTCTTCCTGAAAAGTATAGCTGTACAGGGAAACCGGGAAGACATCCGAATCTTGATATCCATCGTTACAAGAATCCTCTTCATCCAGGGTTCCCTCATCTCCAAAATAAGCACCGATCATGTGATCCAGCTGTTCATCGGAAAGGTCTCCGACATGTTCTTTGATAAACTGTTCTTTTACCCCTCTTTCTGAATGCTCTTTCAAGTAATCCTCCCAGATACTGCTCTTATTGCTGCTTTCTGTTTTAGTCAGTTCAGGCATTCTTCCTGCATACACCATCGCACTTTCCATACTTCCAACCAGAACACCTGCCAGAACGACCATCATTATTTTTTTAAACAGTAAAAAATCTCCTTTCTACTTTTTCTGTAATATGCAGAAACCTAATTTTTTCTACTTTCCAGTTCTGCTACCATCTGCAGCCATTCCTTTTCTCCATTTTCCGGACCTTCAATCAAAAAACATGCAGGCATCTCATACCCCGAAAGATCTGTGTCCACTGAAGCATTTCCTGCCAGCTCAAACATCCGGATTTTCTCCTCATCCGACAGAGCAAGTATCTCTGCAAGCAAGGCAAGTCTATCTTTTATCCTGCATCTGTTCTTTTCCACATCGCACAGATATGTCACAGGCACATCCAACATGCCTGCCAGTTTCCGCATCGTGATCTTTTTTTCTACTCTTTTCTGATGGATAAAACTTCCAAGATCGTCACACACTGCTTTTACCTCCTTGCCTGGCACAATCATACTTCATAGAAAAACAACCTGCTTTTGATACGAAAAAACAGTCATGGAATACATACCTGTTTTTATCAAAACATCGATGATTGACCGACGGATAACCTTATTGGCTGACCGCGGTTTTACGCATTATTCGATATTTTCCGCTGTCCAGAAATCAATTCTCTGTTTTTTTCCCAAGAACAGCTTTCGAGATGATCCATATAGCCACGGAAAGCATCAGACAGAGATCACAAAAGGTTGCAGCATTGAACTTGATCAAACCATAGGCTTTCATGACAAGGCATACCACATCGAATACCAGAAGCAGGACCAGGAATCCTAACAGAAATGAATCAACGAATTTTCCAAGTTTTTCATATTTCACCGTTATCTTAAAAATATCAAAAAACATATTGCTGATGGAAAATTGTAAAAGTACCACAGCTATAGAAAATATCATCATTTCTCTGCAATACTCCATCGGTATAAGACAGAGGGCACAGAACCCTGCAGCTGCCAGAATAAAACACGAAATGATACCGCTGGCTTTAACCAGATCCTTCTTTGATGCGTAATTTTCATTCATGATTTTTCTACCTCCGTTTTTTTCTTAATAATATGCCAAAACACACCTCTCCTTTTACCACACGAAAAAAAACGCATATTTTCCATGAACCAACTACGAAAGGAGAAAAAAATGAACATCAATCTACCAAAATACAACCAGACGGTATATGCAGAACTTCTGCAGGCTATGGTCTGGAACAACAAATGCGCCTTATGCGCTGCAACAGGAACCGGCAAGAGCTACATTGCCGCAAAATTTGTCCAGGAGGCAGTAATAGAGCAGGATACACTCATTCTGGTCCCATTCCGGGCAAGTGCAAAGATCTGGAATACGCTTCTTCCCCAGGCAACAACCATGACCTACCAGGGGCTGCTATACAACAGACCTGAGCTTGCAAAATACAAGCTGATCATCTGTGATGAGATGCACCATCTTGGTGCGGATGAGTGGGGAAAGGTTTTTAACGAACTAATGGAAAATTATCATGGAAAGCTTCTCGGGCTTACCGCCACACCAATCCGTTTCCTGGATGGAAACCGGAACATTGCAAAAGAGTTCTTTGACGGAAATGACATACAGGGGGTACAGCTTTCGGAAGCCATCCAGAAAAAGATCCTTCCAACTTTTGAGTATGTAACTGCCTTGTACGATCTTCCCGAAAGCAAAGGAAACAACGAACTGACAGAAAAACTGTACAGCCGTCTGGATTTCCTGCGAAATGAATACTCTTTCCAGAATATCCTTAGAAAACATCTTGCAGGCAGGCATCCTGTCAAGGCGATCGTCTTCGTGGATTCCATCCAGGAGATACCCAAAGTCATGGATTCCTGCAGGGAGATCTTCCCGGACGCTGTTCATCTGGACGCACATTCCAAATATTCAGGAAAAGAAAATGCCGAAACCTATGAACAATTCGAGAACATCAACGGGGACTGCTTCCTGTATGTTGTAGACATCCTAAACGAAGGCATTCATCTTTCCGGAGCAAACACAGAGATCATGTTCCGCCGTACCCGCTCTCCCATCGTTTACCTACAGCAGCTTGGAAGGATCCTTTCTGTCAGCAACGCTGAGAACGATGTTATCATTTTTGATTTTGTTGCGAACCACATGAACATGCGGGAATATACAAAAATGCAGAATGATACCGTATCAAGACTTTCTTTCGATATCGGGGATCCATGCCGACAGATCGTGCAGCATGATTACGCCCTGGAGGAATTAGAACTCCTGGAAAAACTGCATCAGCTGGAAAATAATCTCTGGACAACGGAAGAGGATGATCTTATGAAAAAGTATTATGAGAAAGGAAAAGGGATCGATCATCTGCTTACTATCCTTCCAAACCGGACACGCATCTCCATCATCCACAGGGCAAAGATCCTTGGACTGGCAGGCATCCGCAGAAAATATTCCGAAGAGTTTAAGGATGATATCAAAAAATATTATTGTCAGAAAAATGGAATCGACCTCATCCTTCAGAAATATCCTGGATACACCCGCGCAGGTATCACCAACATTGCTAACAGGATGGGACTTACCTTTCGGGACAGCCAGCCATGGACAGCAGAAGAAGACGAGCTCTTGAAGCAAAACGCTTCTCTTTCCATTTCGGAACTTCTTAAGATATTCCCGGACCGCACAAAGGCAGGCATCACTGGAAGAAAGCACAATCTTGGGATCACCAATCGAAGCATGCATACCTGGACAGAGGAAGAGATCTCCATCCTTAAAGCGAATGCAGAGCTTACTTCAGAGGAAATCCGCAGCAGATTTTTCCCGGATCTGACCATAAGCAATATCAATTCTGCCAGACGTAAGTATGACTGCCGCAAGGACAGAAACTGGAAACCGGAAAAGATCGAACGCTTTTGTGCACTGTACAGCAAAGGCGGATGGAACGCCGTAAAGAAAGATCCTGAGTTTTCAGATATGAGTAAAAAGGCCATCAACGGTGCTGCCCATCGATACAATGTCCGCTCCGCAGCATCACACCCCACAACCTGGACCGAAGAGGAAAAGGACATCTGCAGGGAATGGCTTGCGATACCGGAAAAAGAGAGGCCTCCGCGGAGAGAATTAGCCAAAAGGATCCCGGCTCACTCAGAAAACGGGATCAAGGATATGTGCCGCAGACTTAAGACAGATTGATAGCAGGAGATACTTCTCTCCTGCCGAAAAAAAGCCGTCCAAACGGACGGCTTATTTGTTGTACTTCCAGATCTTTTTGATCTCTTCTTTTCTAAGTTCCCAGAAAGTTGCCTGCACATGAGGAGCCTGATCGATCTCGAATACCCTGTACCAGGACTCTTTCTTGAATTTTTCCTTTCCTTCCGTATTCGGATTATAGTACCAGTCCAGTTCTTCGTCATTTCTACACCATGCTGTATCGTTAAGCTGTGCGACCGTCCAGATCTCTTCGTCGGAGAGAACGACCTGGGAATCTTCTTTCTCCAGTTCGATCAGCACCATTTCCTTTGCGGCACCCCGAAATTCCACCCATCGCAGGTCAGGACGGGCCTGTCTTGTGCGGAGTCTGTACCACGCCCATACCGGATATTTAATGCTTTCCGGAGGTAATCCAATCTTTTCTTTCATATACCCGGACATCCAGTCATATGCATTGGCAAACTGCCGGCCGGAATCGTCCCAGGTAAGTACTTCGCTCTTATCCGGATCGCACTGGTAGATTCCTGTTTTCTCAATTGTTTCTTTGTATACTCTTGCAGGCATTGTCGTCCACAGCCTCATTCTTCCACCTCCAAACGAATTATGTATTTTCTATTATACACGAAACCCATGTTCAGAAATATTTCTATACAAAAATCCCTGCCAGGCCGGTACATTCTGTCTCATACCGGCTGACAGGGAAAATCCTATTTCACTTTGACTTTTTTAACCTTGCTCCAGCCAGAGTAATATCTCTTTCCGTTAACTGTTTTGTATGTACGGATACGGATATAATAGTTTTTATTGCTGCGGAGATTTTTAAATGTGATCTCCGTTGCTTTTTTGCCAGCTGTCGTTGTCTTTGGCTTTTTCATATTTTTCTTCAGACTGTACTGCACCTGATATCCGCTTACGGACTTCGACGGCTTCCAGGATACGACAAGCGTCTTCTTTCTTCTTGATTTCGTTTTGAGACTTGTAGTATTCTTTGGCTTTTTCACAGGAGCCTGTGTAGGTTCCGGGGCCTTTGTAGGTCCTATCGGGTTCGGCGTATCCGTAGGCTTCGGTGTATCTGTCGGCTTTGGCGTTGCAGTGGGTTTCGGTGTGCCCGTTGGTTTCGGTGTGGCTGTCGGTTTCGGTGTCGCCGTTGGTTTCGGTGTTGCCGTTGGCTTTGGCGTTGCCGTCGGTTTTGGTGTTGTTCTTATAATTGTTATCCCTGGATTAAAACTGGAATCTGCAACGCTTTTTACAGTGGACGGAAGAGTTACACTTTTAAGAGAGTCTGCATCTATGAAAGCATATTTTCCGATAGTCTCTACACCTTCCGGAATAGTTACAGATTCAAGGGATTTACACATGGCAAAACACCACTCTGGAATTGTAGTAATACCTTTTTCAATCACGACTGTTTTTAACTTATAGTTATGAGAAAAAGAATCGCTTTCAATTTCTTTTACCGTACCTGGTATTACTATCCTTGTAATTTGGCTTTCACTAATAGCCTTTGTATCAATCTTAGTTACATAGTCCGGAATTTCATATTCTCCAATACGACCTGACGGATATGTTACGAGCTCATAACCACTATTCCCTTTTTTGTAAAGAATCCCATCTATTGTTTGATAAACTCCAGTATTATCTGTCATTTTTATTTTTTCCAATTTTGGCATTTTAATTAAAGCAAAACTAGCAATTGCTTTTATGGTAGATGGAAGAATCAATTCTTTAAGAGAAACTCCGTAAAAAGCATCTGCATAGATTTCTTCCAAAGAACTACCCGCTGTAAACTCAGTAAGTCTTGAATCATTAGCAAATGCATCACATCCTATTATTTTTACGGAATTTCCAAGAGTTACCCTGTTTAAATTTTTAAAGTCAGCAAACGCTGCTAATCCAACACTGGTCACTCCATCTTTCACATTTATCTCTTTGATTTCCCATGAAAAATCTTCCCATGGATTCGGATGTTCTATTGTTACTTTTCCAGTTTCGCTGTCCACAAACTTAGCAAAGTTATACATTTCTCCACTGCCAGATATTGTCAGAACGCCATTTCCAAAATCCCAATCCAAATACTCTCCGCATGTCCCTTTCTTTTCTGTTGATGGTTTCGGGGTTGAGGTAGGCTTTGGCGTCGCCGTCGGTTTCGGCGTTGCCGTTGGTTTCGGTGTTGAAGTAGGCTTTGGTGTGGCCGTTGGTTTTGGTGTTGCAGTAGGCTTTGGTGTGGCCGTCGGTTTTGGCGTTGCAGTAGGCTTCGGAGTTGCAGTGGGCTTCGGCGTAGACGTAGGTTTCGGAGCTGTAGTAGGCTGTACAGCCTTGACTGTAACATCTTTCTGCGCCGAGATATCTCCAACCTTCAGCGTGATCGTTGTATTACCCGCCTTTTTTGCAGTCAGTTTACCATTCTGGTCTACGGAAACAATACTGTCATCCGCAGAAAGCCACTGGACACTGTCAACCGGATAGCATGTTGAATTGCTTTTTTTGTATATTAATTTAAACGTAGCCTTCGCCGTTTTTCCCTCTTCCAAAGAAGTGTCCGAAAGTACGATCTCCGCAGCGATCTGTGTCTTGTCCACATCTATGGTCTGAACCGTTGTACCGGAAACGCTGCTCATGGATCCATCTTTACTTCCCATTTCCCCATCCATACAGAACTCCGCGGATGTGGTGTTCCTTTCAGTTTCATCATTAAGGAAGGAAGAGACTGCGATATATTGATACTCCGGAGTGATCAAAGACTCGTAATGGCCTGTTACCCTACCAGTCTGATTAACCCAGTCATTTTTTTCCCCATACCATTGGTTGATCCCATAGAGCATGTCATTTGCACTGTTCCAAGCCAGATTTTCTGCATATGACGTAGTTCCACCCGGTGCATAGATACTATACGGCCACATATTGCAAGGACGAATATGTTCTCTGCGGACAGATGCCTCCGCGGAACGTATCCTTGCAATATACTCCAGATCGGATGACCACTTTAAGGGCACATAATCAGCCATGGTAAGTTTCTTAGATGGATCCCGCGGATCCTGCACTCCTTCTTCATATGCCTCCCTGCGGATCTGATTGATCCGGTCAAGGACTGCCTGGGATGCCGCCAGATAAGAACCTTTGATCCCAACTTTCACTTTTTCCGTTGTAGCAGCTGGATGCACTGTCTCATCTTCGGTTTCAGGCACCTCCTCCGATCCGTCTGAGAATAATTCATCTTCCTGAACTTCATCTGAAAAGTCCGGTACTTCCACAGCAGAATCTCCTATGTCCACGGCACCAACATAGGAACAGTTAGAAACCACAAGCGTGATCCCTAACAATACAGATATCAGCTTTTTCTTCATGGTGTTTTCCTTCTTTCTTTTGTGTTTTCAGATATTACCATTGTAGCACTTGAAAATTAGCCGCCGCATTCTCGTGACTTCAGTCATGAGTTAGGCGGTTTTTTTATCTTCCCCATGCCTGCTGTTTTTCTCGTGTCAGTTTTCATGAGTCCATTTTTTTGTCATAATAAGGACAGTTAGATTAACGAAGGAGGTGTGGGCATGGCCAACGCAAACAAGAAGATCATCAGTAAGGGCAAGTCTACTGAGGAGAAGGAGAAGAAGCCTTCCAAATCCCCTGTTACAGTGGAGGTAGCAGACGGGGTGTTCGTATTCCATGGAGGAAAGGGCGGACACAATATCACAGAGCGCAAGAATAAGGCACTGGAGCCTTATGGCAAATGCATCTACAACTACGGCCTGCTCCTGGAACTGACCCCCGGGGATCAGACCTCCCGCATCAACCAGAACATCGGCAACAGCCGGTATGTCCATAACAATTATCTGGCTGAACGGATCAAATATTATGACGAACACAGGGAAACCCTTTCCATAGACCAGTATAAAAAGGAGTTCCTGCCAAAGCTGAAGGAAGAGAAGGAATTCCTGAAACGGACTGACAAGTTTGTCTACCAGAATGCCTGCCAGAACGTGGACACTGCCTACCAGAACTTTTTCAGCGGAAAGGCAGGCTTCCCAAACTTTGCTTCCTCCAGGAAGCCGAACGGGAACAGCTTTACCACGAACTATACAAACAATAACATCGAATTAAAGATGATAGACGGGCTGCCATACCTGAAGCTGCCCAAGATCGGCAATGTCCGGTTCGTACTCCCGAAGGGGAAGACACTTGCAGACCTGCAGCCTCAGGGGGTATCCATAAAATCTGCCACCGTGACCAGGACGAACAGCCGGTACCGGGTATCCCTGCAGATGGAAACGGTGATCGACCGTCCGGTGTTCCCGACGGTCATCCATGCAGACAAGGTTTTTTCTGTTGATCTCGGGCTCAAGGTGTTCGGGATGTTCGGAAATGCAAAAGAGACATTTACCGTCCCTAACCCAAGATGGATCAAAGTCCACGCAAGGCGCCTGCGCAGGTTCCAGCAGGGTTTATCCAGAAAGCAGTACGACCAAAACACCCACAGGGGGTCGAAGAACTGGGAGAAGGCACGTGCGAAGGTGGCAAAGGAGCAGCGTAAGACTGCTGACCAGAGACGGGATTTCCATCATAAGCTGGCAAGGGCCATTGCAGATAATTACACGGCTTTCATCTGCGAAGACCTGGCGGTGAAGAACATGATGAAGAACCGGCATCTTTCCAAGGCCATCGCTTCGGTGGGCTGGTCACAGTTCCTGACCATTGTAAAGTATAAGATGGAGAAGGCAGGGAAATACTTCCGCAAGGTGAGCCGGTGGTTCCCTTCCTCCCAGACATGCAGGTGCTGCGGGTATAAGAACACGGAGGTCAAGGACCTGAAGGTCAGGGAATGGACCTGCCCGCAGTGCGGGACCTGGCATGACCGGGATGAGAATGCCCAGAAGAACATCCATGCAGAGGGGCTTTCCATCCTGAAGAGCGAGGGGATACAGATCATCATGTAAACCGGAAACGGAGATAACCATAGACAAAAGCAGCGGGTAAAACCGGTCACATAGAAACCAGCCATCCGGAAACGGAAACAGCCAGATGACCATGTAACGGTACCTCGGGGGAGCGTGGGAGCCGTGGTGAAAGTCCACTTATAAAGCCTGCACCGCAGTAGGACTGGCATCACAAGGGTGCATGTCAGAGAGCCTGGGTAAGACACGACCGAAAGGTAATGCGCCGGGCAGATGAAGCAGGAAATCTGATAGAGACGGACGTAATCCTATCCATAAAGGTTTTGTTCTCTGTTGGAAGCTCGCGACTTTAGTCGTGAGTTCTTCACTGTATCATTTTCCATCATTTCCTCCCAGAAAAATATTTTTTGTAATACATTTTTTGTCAGAATCACTCCTCTTCTTATCGCAGTATTTTGAGGGGTGTTTCCGCGGAGATATCGTAAACCTATTGCAGCCGGATATCTGGCGCAGTCTGATCTGGTACGAAAGATCGGCATTTCACGAATTGAACCAAGAATGCTTGTGACTTCAGTCATGAGATGAATTGGCTCAGGGGCTGATGTTTTTTCAAAAAAAATATTTTTCTTCATATTAATCTTAATCAATATGATCAGGAAGGAGGTATCCTTTATGCATATGCTCAGACTAAGGCTGCTGGTGGACTACCGTACAGAACCGATCGTGGAAAAACGTTTCCGGATCCTTGCGCATATCAGCAACCAGCTCCGCAAAC
>OCHE01000261.1_pt1 | contig 79561 bp, 57 predicted proteins | sample 1538681 | NCBI WGS metagenome assembly OCHE01 (sample SAMN04571717, study PRJEB22368) | human gut metagenome | biome: human gut; material: stool | host: Homo sapiens | place: Luxembourg | collected 2012-08-17
TTCGCACCCAATGAAAAAACAAGAAATTTCGCGTTTTATGCCGAAGAACATGTTTAATGGGTGCTTTTGGAGCCTATAGGGAGCGGATTGAGGGTTTTGGATTCAAAATAATGCAGATTTATATTATAAGTAGGTGTTCTATATTAGTTTATATCAGTCTGTCGATTTTCTTTATAATTACTCCCTTAACTGCTTTGCTTACACAAGGCGTTCTGTGGCATTGAGTTCAACGTTTGTTACGCCTATGGCGGTTTAAACATTAAGCTTAACAAGGGTGAAACGGGTATGCTTGCTTCGACGTGCGTTTCAAAGGGATATGAACGTGAGTAAAACCGAGATTATAGATTTTTTTGAAAGTGCTGATTATCAATAGTTCCAAATTTATTAAAACTAGCTCGGAACTAATTTAAACTAGGTCGGAACTAAATTCGACTAGCTCGGAACTAAATTCGACAGTCGCGGAGCAAAAAAAGGGCGCAAGCAAAACCTTTGTCAGGAATGCTTGCGCCTTGTATATTCAATGTGCGTCTGCGTTTATGCGAAAACTAAACTTCAATTAGTTGCAAGCGCAGCGCGGTTTGATTTGCTGGAAGAAGTCGTTGCCCTTGTCGTCAACAAGGATGAATGCGGGGAAGTCCTCAACCTGAATTTTCCAAACAGCTTCCATGCCGAGTTCGGGATATTCAACGCATTCGATGCTCTTGATGTTCTGCTGCGAAAGGATGGCAGCAGGTCCGCCGATTGAACCGAGGTAGAAACCACCGTGTTTCTGGCAGGCATCGGTTACCATCTGCGTACGGTTACCCTTGGCAATCATTACCATTGAACCGCCGTGGCTTTGGAAGAGGTCGACATAGGGGTCCATACGGTTGGCCGTGGTCGGACCCATTGAACCGCAAGGCATGCCCTGAGGTGTCTTGGCCGGGCCGGCATAGAGCACGGGGTGATTCTTGATGTAATCAGGCAGGTCTTCGCCCTTGTCCAAACGCTCTTTGAGTTTGGCGTGGGCAATGTCGCGTGCCACGATGATGGTGCCATTGAGGCTGACGCGCGTAGCAACGGGGTGCTTGGAAAGTTCCTTGCAAACGTCGGCCATGGGCTGGTTGAGGTCGATGCGTACTACATCGCCTTCGCCGGCCTGACGCAGTTCTTCGGGAATGAGCGAACCGGGATTGTCGTCCATCTTTTCAATCCAGATACCGTCTTTATTGATTTTACACTTGATGTTACGGTCGGCAGAGCAGCTTACGCCCAAACCTACGGGGCAGCTGGCACCGTGACGGGGGAGACGTACGACGCGTACATCGTGTGCAAAATACTTACCACCGAACTGTGCGCCCAAACCGATGCGGTGTGCTTCTTCAAGGAGCTGCTTTTCGAGTTCTACGTCGCGGAAAGCACGTCCGGTTTCGTCGCCCGTGGTGGGGAGGTTGTCGTAGTAATGCGTTGAAGCCAACTTCACGGTGAGGAGGTTCTTCTCGGCAGAGGTACCACCAATGACAAAGGCAATGTGATACGGGGGGCAAGCAGCGGTGCCGAGGGTCTTCATCTTCGATACGAGGAAGGGCACGAGCGTTTGCGGATTCAGAATGGCTTTGGTTTCCTGATAGAGGTAAGTTTTGTTGGCCGAACCACCACCCTTTGTTACGCAAAGGAACTTGTATTCCATGCCTTCGGTGGCTTCGATGTCGATTTGTGCGGGAAGGTTGCACTTGGTGTTTACCTCGTCATACATGTTGAGGGGTGCATTCTGCGAATAGCGAAGGTTTTCTTCGGTATAGGTTTTATACACACCTTTTGCAATGGCTTCTTCATCGCAGTAACCGGTCCAGACGTGCTGACCTTTTTCGCCGTGAACGATAGCCGTACCGGTATCCTGGCAAATGGGGAGCTGGCCTTTGGCGGCTACTTCGGCATTGCGAAGGAATGTAAGGGCTACATACTTATCGTTGTCGGAAGCTTCGGGGTCGGAAAGGATTTTGGCTACCTGTTCGTTGTGAGCACGACGAAGCAGGAACGAAACATCGCGGAAAGCCTGATTTACCATACGGGTAAGACCTTCGGCTTCGACTTTCAAAATGGGTTTGCCTTCAAATTCACCCACAGATACGTAGTCCTTGGTCAACAAGTAGTATTCCGTATCGTCCTTTCCAAGCTGGAACATGGGCGCATACTTAAATTCAGGAGTTTGTGCCATAATTGAGTTGATTATATTTATGTCGATAATGAAGTCGTCTAAACTTTTCTGACGAAGATTTGAATGGGAGTTTTATCTCTTCTAAATTCAATCTTCACCTTTCTTTTTGGTTGTTTTTTGATCTTTCATCGGTCGTGTAGCTCGCTACACTCCCTCTTCAAGGCCCAAAAACACCTCAAAAATAAAGGCAAATCTTGAAATTCATAAAAGTTCAGACAACTTCATTGAAAATTATTCGACATCGACTTATGAGATTATTAGATTTTACTGTTTTTGTCCTTGTGTTACATAGGTGCGGCTATTCGCATAAGCAAAAGTAGCTATTTATTTTAAGAAACGCCTTTCCATGCATGATTTTTTGCGTGGAAAGGCGTTAGTTTTAGCTAAGAAGGAGATGTTGAATTTTATTTTTTGGAATACAACACCTTTGAACGCTGCCGTGTGCGCTTATTCGTCGCGCCAAAAAGCGGGAGTGAAGGGCAGGAGCAACGAGAATATTTCCAAACGGCCGGCGAGCATCAGGAAGGAGTTTATCCATAAAGTGGCATCGTTCAAACAGCTCCAGGAACCTAAGGGACCTACTTGATGACCGATGCTGGGACCGATGTTGCTGAACGAAGATATGGCCAGACCAAAAGAGTCGAGCAGGGTGTGACCCATGGCTACCATGAAGAAACACGCCACCATGATGAGGATGAAGTAGACCACAAAGAAAGCAAATACGGTGCGACCCATCTGGGCGGTAATCTGGGTGTTGTTGATGCGCACGGGGAGCACGGCATGGGGATGCAGCATTTGGCGGAACTCGGTTTTGGTGAGCTTCCATACCATGAGCACGCGAATGCACTTGAGACCACCGCTGGTGGATCCGGCACAGGCTCCGATGATACTGATGAACGAGAGAATGAGCCAAATGGTGGGGTGCCAAATCATAAAGTCTTCGTCGGAAAAACCGGTGGTACTTTGCAGCGAAACGGTGTTGAAAAAGGCTATGCGCAACGAGGACATGATGTCGATGCCTTCAACAAAATAAAGAATGCCCGTGATGCTTAATGCGGCGGTGAAGAAGATGACTAGAAAACAGCGTAACTCGCCGTCGTGCCATACATCCTTGAAACGGCGTTTGACGAAAAAGAGATAGAGCAGCGTACAGTTAATACTGGCTATGAACATAAACAGGGTGGCTATCCACTATATGCGGTTGCTCTTGAAAAAGGCGATGCTGTCCTGATGGGTGGAGAAACCGCCGGTGCCGATGGTTGACAACCCGTGGTTGACGGCATCGAATAGCGACATTCCGCCCCAATAATAGGCTGCTGTGCAGGTGAGCGTCAGAAGCAGATACAAACTCCACATCCAACGGGCTGTGGTGCTGATACGGGGATGCAGCTTGCCAATTTTCAGTCCGGTACTCTCGGCTGAGAAGAGTTTGGTTCCGCCGTCACCCATATTGGGCAATACGGCTATCGTAAAGAACACTATACCCATACCGCCTATCCAGTGGGTCATACTGCGCCATGTCAATATGGAATAGGGCAAGGAGTCGATATTGTCGAGCGCGGTGGCTCCGGTGGTGGTGAAGCCCGACATGGTTTCGAAAAAGGCGGCCGACACGCGGGGCTGACAGCCGCTGATGATTAGGGGCAACATGCCGATTACGCTGAATACAATCCAGGTGAGCGAAACAATGAGGAAACCGTCGCGACGCCCCATACAGTTTTCGGCGTGACGCCCGAAATACTGCAACAAAGCGCCTGCAACAAAAGCGATGAGCATGGGGATACCAAAAGCCAAATGGGTACTGCCTTCGTTAAACCAATAACTCATGCCGAAGCAAATGCTCATGAGCAATGCCAAGAGGTAAAGCAAGGTGCCCAGCACCTTATAAATTATAGGTATATGTAGCATGATAGATTGTTAAGAACGCATTAAGCAGGTGCCTAAAAAGTTACATTACCTTGAATATGAACTTCGATTAAGCACCTACTTATTCTTAGAAGAAGTCTTCCAATTTCTTGATACCGCCGGCCAGACAGAAGGCTACGACCGTATCGCCCGGCTGAATTTGCGTCATACCATTGATGAGTTGTCCGTGTCCGTTGCGTACCAAACCGCCAAGGGTTACCGAGGACGGCAGATGAAGGTCCTTGACGGGACGGCGGATGATGCGTGCCTGCGGTGATACATAGTATTCGGCTACATCGGCATTGGCAACAGTCAGGCTCTTTACCGAGGTAACGTCGGCCTGCAGCATCATGCGGTAAATGTGGCTTGCAGCAAAGGTTTTTTTATTGATAATCGTACCGATATCCAAGCTTTCGGCCATGCTGATATAGTCGGTGTTTTCAACCATTGCCACGGTTTTGCTTACGCCGAGGCGTTTGGCTGCCAAACAGGCCAGAATGTTGGTTTCGGAATTTTCAGTCAGTGCTGCAAATGCCTGTGCCTTGCGAATGCCTTCTTCTTCGAGCAGGGCAAGGTCGCGTCCGTCGCCATGAATAATGAGTGTATGGCGGTTCTTGACCAATTCGTTCAGTCGTTCGGCTCGTTTGGCATCCGACTCTATGACCTTGGCGTGCATATAGTCGGGCATGGCGTTGACCAGGTGTACTGCCGTACTACCCCCTCCCATCACAAAGATGTTCGACACGTCGGGATAGTCTTCCTTACCGGCCAGGTCGCGAATGTAATTGATATACTTCGGTGTGGTCATGAAGTAAACAATGTCGAGTTCGTGCAGATAGTCGCTACCGTGGGGTATCACCGTGTCGCTGCCTCGCTTAATGGCCACGATGTGATAAGGCGAATCGGGGCCGCAGAGCACGCGCAGGGGCTGGTCGAGGATTTGGGCATTGCCTCTGATTTTGACAGCCAGCAAGATGAGTTCGCCGTTCTGCACCTCCCACCACTGCCGAATCCAGCTTCGCTTGATGTTATGCAGAATTTCCTCGCCGGCGAGTTTTTCGGGATAAATGATGGAGTTGATACCTACGTTGTTGAAAAAGTCGCTGAGTTCGGGCATTACATATTCGTCGTTATCGACACGGGCCACGGTTTTCTTTGCTCCCATGCTTGATGCGAGCATACAAGCCGTCATGTTGTGGGCTTCGTCGGGGGTAACGCCAATAAAGAGGTCGGCTTTTTCGGCTTCGGCCTCGTGCAGTCCAGAAACCGACGAGGGCGAAAGTGGCAAAGTCAAAATATCGAAGTTCGAAGAAAGGTCTTCGAGCTTTTCGGGCGATTCGTCCATCAGCGTAATGTCGTGATGTTCGCGCGAAAGCAGTTTGGCCAAGTGCGTACCTACGGCACCGGCACCGGCTATGATGATTTTCATTCTTTTAAAAAGTTTTGAAAAGTCGATTGGTTCTACGGGTGTTTACTGCGAAACACCGGAAGATGGCAAAAAATGCATGCGCCGCCAGGGCTACTGTTTTTCGCTCAATTTTAAGATGCTTTGTGCTATATGCGGAGCGTCCAGTCCTACGATGGCACGTAATTCACCGACTGAGCCGTGTTCGACAAACTGGTCGGGCAAGGCCATGCGTACGATGTCGGGGTGATAACCGTGGTCGTTCATCCACTCCATGACGGCGGTTCCCACACCTCCGATGCGCGCTCCATCCTCGACGGTGACAATCCGTTCGAATCGGTTGCCTATTTCCGTCAGCATTTCTTCGTCGAGGGGTTTGACAAATCGTAAATCGTAATGCGCCACTTGCAGTTCGGGCTGTTGGGCTTCGGCCTGACGGATGGCTTCGGCGGCCACCGTTCCGATGGGGCCAAATGAAATAACGGCTACCTTGTTGCCTTGTTTCAAGCAACGTCCTTTTCCCACTTCAACGGCTTCGAGCGGACATTTCCAGTCGGTACACGAACCGCAACCGCGCGGATAGCGGATCACAAAGGCTCCCTGTCCGGGTTGCTGGGCGGTGAACATCAGGCGACGCAATTCTTTTTCGTCGTAGGGCGAACAAATGGTCAGGTTCGGAACCGTACGGAGCGAAGGTATGTCGAAAGCACCATGATGGGTGGGGCCGTCCTCGCCCACAAGTCCGGCGCGGTCTAAGCAAAGGACAACGGGTAGTCCGAGCAGAGCTACGTCGTGAATCACATTGTCGTAGGCTCGCTGGGCAAACGAGGAGTATATGTTGCAGAAAGGCTGAAGTCCGTCTTTGGCCATGCCGGCTGCAAAGGTCACAGCGTGTCCTTCGGCAATGCCTACGTCGAAGGCGCGGTCGGGCATGGCATTCATCAGCATGTTCATCGAACATCCTGTAGGCATGGCCGGCGTAATGCCCACAATGCGCGGATTCTGCTTGGCCAGTTCGAGCAAAGTTTGACCGAACACATCCTGAAACTTCGGCGGCTGCGGTTTTTCGTTCTTTTCGATGATGCGCTGTCCGCTTTCGACACAGAATTTTCCGGGAGCATGCCACACGGTGGCCTCTTTTTCAGCCGGTGCAAAGCCCTTGCCTTTTACCGTATGCAGGTGCAAGAGTTTGGGACCGTTCATATCTTTGATTTCGCGCAGAATGCGTACCAGTTCGATGACATTGTGTCCGTTCGTCGGTCCGAAATAGCGGATGTTCATGCCTTCGAAAATATTTTGCTGATTGGCCAGCAGCGATTTCACCGAATTGTTGAAGCGCAAAATTGAACGGCGGCGATTTTCGTTGAGCACTCCCCATTGCGTCAGTTTCTGCGACATGCTGAAACGCATCCGATTGTACCAGTTGCTGGTATGCAGGTGCATCAGATACTCGTGCATACCACCCACGGCGGGGTCGATGCTGATGTGGTTATCGTTCAGGATAATGAGCATGTTGTTCGGCGTGTCGGACACGTTGTTCAAGCCCTCGAATGCCAATCCGCCACTCATCGAACCATCGCCAATCACGGCAACCACCTGACGGTTAGTTTCGCCTTGTTTCAGTGCAGCTACCGACATGCCTAAGGCTGCCGAAATGGAATTCGAGGCATGGCCGCAGGCAAAGGTGTCGTATTCGCTTTCGAAGGGCGAAGGGAAGGGTTTGATACCATGGAGTTTGCGGTTTGTATGAAAAGAGTCGCGTCGTCCGGTCAGGATTTTATGTCCATAGGCTTGGTGTCCCACGTCCCACACGATGCGATCGTAGGGGGTATCAAACACGTAATGCAGGGCCACGGTTAATTCAACCGTGCCCAGACTCGAAGCAAAATGGCCGGGATTATCGGCCAGCTCATTGATTATGTCGCGTCGCAATTCATCGCATACCTGCGGTAAAAGTGCAATAGGCAGTTTTCGTAAATCGGCAGGCGAATTGATTTGCTGAAGCAGTGTTAACGGATTTTCTTTTTCCATTTCCTGTTTTTAATGCAGAACCATAAACGACCGCTAAACTTAAACTTCAGCGGTTTCGGATGCGCAAAGAGTTGTCATGCGTAAGTGCATGGGTTATTTTTCAAGCGAGTAAACTGATGTTGGAATTTAATTATTGTCACCGTTTTGCCGCCTCGGGCTGTGCCTCGGCCTAACCTTACGGCCGGGGTGCAGCAGCTCTTTGCGAAGCCGGAAACTGCGACACAATCACGCATTTAAAATGTATAAATGATTTCCAACACCTACTCAAAGTCGAACGGATTCTGTGTTCTCCGGTGTATAACCTACTGCAAATGTAATGATTTAAAATGATAAGTAGATGTTGAATTTTATTTTATATTATTCAAACGAATTATTTATACGCTTAAAAGGGGAAAAAAGTCCGGTAAGCAGTTCTATTTACTGTTACCGGACTTTGTGATGATTTTACCCCCGAATCATCGGGTGCATAGTTCGTTCAAATTAGTTGGCGAGCACTACCTTGAAGGTTTGCGTTTTACCGAATTTTTCAGACACTTCAACGAGCACAACGTTGCCTGCTGCGGCGGGCACATTGAACTGTTTTTTGTTCGTTACCACCATTTTGCGGCCTTCGAGGTCGAACACCTTAGCTGTAATGAAGTTGCCCGTGATGTTGAGCATACGGCCTTCGGCCTGAACGGTAATGGCATTTTCGGCGTTGGCAGCCTGGCTGATGGCAGTGGGAAGTTTCGTAAAGTCGATGACAAATACATCGCCCTTGTCGCCACTGATAACACCTACACCATTTTCGTTAACCTGCAATTTGATTTCCTCACCGTTCTTCGTCACCATGGCCTTGCTCAGGTTCTTGTGGAGCACGGGAATGCTTTGGCCCTGATTGTTGGTAATGGTAACCTTCGTAGGTTCGCCGTCTTTCCATGAAGTGTCGACGGTGAAGTCCTTCACGGCCTTCAAACCATTCATGTGACCGTTCTTCCATGCCGTAGGCAGGGCGGGCAGAATGCGGATGGTGTCAGAGTTGCTCTGCATAATCATTTCGGCAATACCAGCGCAAGCACCGAAGTTACCGTCGATCTGGAAGGGAGCGTGAGAGTCGAAGAGGTTGTAGAACACACCCGAACCACCATTGGCGTGCTTCAGGGCATTGTTCAGAATGGTACGTGCGTGGTCGCCATCGAGTGCGCGGGCCCAAAGGTTGATTTTCCAACCCATTGACCAACCGGTTGCACCATCGCCACGAAGTTTCATGCTGTTGACAGCTGCGTCGAAGAGTGCCGTTCCGGGTGCTACCTGCGAGAAGGGATACATGCACATCAGGTGCGACATGTGACGGTGGTTGCGGTCGCCGGTTACAGAGTATTTGCTATACTTCCATTCGCGAAGGATGGTTTCGCCCTTCTTCAGGTTGTTGTGCTGCTGACCCCATGCACCATCGTAAGTTTCGGTGTGCAAACCGCGGTCGAGTTTAGCATAGCGTTCCTTCAACTTCGTAAGGTCGGCTTCAGAAATGCCCGATTCTTTTTCACCAAGTACCTTGATACCATCGAGCGTATTGGCAAAGAGTTCGGCAACGAGCTGCTGTGCGTGAGCCACACCGTCTTCGCTGGGTCCGTGTTCGGGCGACCATTCGTTGGGTGCTTCGTACGAACCGTCCTTGGCGAGTTTCAAGCGGTCGAGCCAGAAGTAAGTGGCCGAGAGCATGGCGGGGAATACCTTCTTCAAGTATTCCTTGTCGAGCGTATAGCGATAGTGCTGCCAGAGGTGTGAGCAGTACCAGGCATTGGCAATAACGTAGTTGTCGGCAAAGCGTGAACCACCACCGAAGATGTTGTTTTCAGTGTAACAGGTCCAACCGCGATTCTGACCCGAACGCTTGGCATAGCTCTTCCATTCAGGATGGTTTTCGGCCATGTTCCAAATATAGTTGATGAACGGCAAGTGCAATTCGCTCAAGTTCGTGGGTTCAGCGGGCCAGTAGTTCATCTGCACATTGATGTTCGAATGGATGTCAGAGTTCCAAGCCACCTTGTCAATGTTGTTCCAGATACCCTGCAAGTTAGCGGGAAGATCGACACCGCGTGATGAAGCGATTTCGAGGTAACGGCCGTATGCAAAGTAAAGGCGTTCGAGCATCAAAGCATTCGCACCGTTACCGCCATTGTATTGGTCGATGAGCGTGTTGGTGGTCAGCTTGTTCTGCGTACCTTCGAGTTGGAAGTCTACGCGATCGAAGAACTGTTTGTAATCGTCAACATGTTTCTTGTAGAGTTCGTCCCAAGTTTGCTTAGCAGCATCATTCACACGCGCTTCAATCGCTCCGGCGAGTTGTGCCGTGTTTGAAACGAATGACTGCTGGTAAGCATCGAAGTCGGTGCCACCAGCCAGGATGAGCAGCACTTCGTCGGCATTCATTACTTCAATGCCTTCGGCAGTAGCCTTTACCGTAGCCTTCTCGCCCGTAGGTACTACTTTGAAGCGAGCGTTGTAGCTCACGGTTTCGAGTTTTCCGCTGAAGGTTCCGCCATCTTCGGCATAGCTGGGTTTGATACCCTTGATGCTTCCGCCCTTCATTGAGAAACGGAGGCTGAGCTTGCCGGGTTCCGAAGCCGTGTAGCGGGCTGCTACCACGCGAGCGGGATTAGAGGCAATGTATTCGCGCGTATATTTTACGCCGTTTTTATCTTCGAAATATACCTTACCGGTTGCATTCGAAAGGTCGAGCTGACGATAGTAGTTGACAGCACCACCTTCGCTTGAGAAATCGAAAGCATCGTTGAGGTTTTCAGCAAATACTGAACCAAAGTTTTCGTATTTACCATAACCCGAACCACCGCCTGAGAGGTCGGTGCTACGTCCGGTCCAAAGGGTCTTTTCGTTAAACTGAATTTCATCTTTGTACACACCACCGAAAAGGCTGGCACCAAACTGTCCGTCGCCAATGGGGAGCGCGTATTCCATCCAGTTTGAGTAACCCTGACCACCGCTGTAAAGTTTCGCCGTGGTTGCGGGTTCGGTGTACCAAAGCGTAAGGTCGTTTTCGGGCGTGTAAGTAGTGTTGGCCGCAGTTTTGTAGTCGGCGTAGGTCATTTTCGTTACGTCAACAAAAGCCACTACGTTGCCGTCGCCACCCGTGTTCCACAAACCAATGGTGTTTGCGTTTTTGGGATCGCCCCAAAGGTTGAGTACATTCTTACCCGTTTTGCCGTTAGCCACAATTTCGAAGCCTGATCCGTTAGGAGCCTCAACCAGTTTGAAACCATTGGGGTCGGGCGTTTCGCTGTAGCGCAAGGGGTTGGGATTGTTACCGCCTTCGGTGGTTGAAACTGCCTGATTGCTGACGATGGCATACTTGCCGGTTTTGCTTACGAGCTGGAATTTTTCCTTCGTTCCTTCAAGTTTCCACTGCTGTGAAGCGACAGCGTCAACGGGATAAATGCGCAACAGGTCTTCGCCTTGAGTTACGCTCATACCCACGCAGTTATTGTTTTTCAGGAAACGTACAAAGTAATACGTCGGTTTTTCTGCACCTTGCTCTGCAAAGTTAGGCCATTGTACAGAATGAGCGTGGAAGAAGAGCTGGTTGTTCGTATCGCCCTGGCTCCATTCGCCAAGGTCTTTACCAACACCGGCACCACCCCATTGGTTCATAAAATTACCGGAATTTTCTACACGGCCAATTTCAAAATAACCTTTTTCAGAACCTTCAACCACATGAAGTTTAGCGGCACTGGTCTTTGTTGCAGTCATTGCGTAATTTGAGCCGCTCACCGTCACCCATTGTCCGGCTTTGCTTTTCATGGTAAAGTTTTCGGCCGTACCAATAAACTGGAACAAGGTTTCGCTTCCTGCGGCAACCGTTCTCATCTTCGCACCGTTAGGACCTAACAAATAAGCCTCGCCCGTTTTAAACTGAACAGAATACCACAATGGGCTTTCCTCAGTCGAGAAGGTGGGAAGTACGCTTTGGGCACTTACCAAAATGCAGGCAAACAGCGCTGATAGGAAAAGTGAAAATCTTTTCATGCTGTTAGATATAAAAATATGATTAATAATGTTTTGTGATTTTCGTAGTAACTTACTATCTGTGAAATCTCTGAAAGCAATATCAAGGGACTATATCCACCGAATTATTTTCAAAGCAAAGTGTTGATTTTCATAAATATTCCAAGTTTCAGATGTTTTTGACATTTCGAAAAACACGAAGTTCAAAGTCCTACATTTGGAATCAGCGAACAAAGTTAGTAAAAGAAGCGTTTAATCACAAATAAATAAGAATTATTTTACATTCAGCTAAGTTACTCACGCCTACTCCGAAAATATTTCGTACATTCACCCTCGTATCATACCGACTTTCCGCTGTCTATATGCAACTTTGTTGCCCAATGTTGCTAAGTGTGCAACTGCGAAAGTCCTCTTACACTTTATCTTATGAAAATAGCCCTTGTACAAACAGCCATTGTGCCGCTCTGCCCTGCCGCTAATATGCTACAGGCTGAACAGTTGATGAACACTATGACTGATGCCGACGTGTATGTATTACCCGAAACATGGTCAACTGGTTTTTGCACCGAACCCGGCACTCCCTGGCCCGATGCCGATGAGGCGTTGCGCTGGATGAAGAATCAGGCTGCCCTGCGCCAGGCGGCTTTGGTGGGATCGCTTGTGGTTAATGCCGCCGACGGACTGAAATACAACCGTCTGTATTTTGTGCGCCCTGATGGCTCAACAACGCATTACGACAAACGGCACCTTTTTGCCTATGGTGGCGAGGACCGCTGTTTCTTGACTGGCAAACAGGCCGTCGTGGCTGAATGGAAAGGTGTGCGTTTCATGCTGCAAATCTGTTTCGACTTGCGTTTTCCCGAATCGGCTCGCAACCGGCTCTCACTTCCGCCCTACGATGTGCTGGTATATGTGGCCAACTGGCCGGCCTCGCGCCGCAAAGCTTGGGATGCGTTATTGCCGGCACGTGCCATCGAAAATCAGGTTTATGTGGTTGGGGTGAACCGCGCCGGATACCATACGGCTGAAAATGCTGATGCTTCTTCCGTCTACGATGGAGGCTCGGCTGCCTGCGATGCCTTCGGAAACCGTTTGCTGCAACTGGGGGATAAGGCCGAGTGCCGTATCATTGAAGTTGACACAGATGCCTTGCATAGGTTCAGAAAGGCTTTTCCCGTACTCATTCCGTAGTTCCAACCACCGCACACCTCTGGCCCGCACCACGCTGACAAATTGGGCTGAACAAGCTGCTTTTCTCTTCTAAATGCCGCTTCTCCCTATAAATAAGGATTGTGTTAAACAGATAAAGCGCGTAATTTTGCACTGCGAAATGCAAAGCGACGTAAGAGTAAGTAGCCATTGATAAGGATTGATTCATTGCTTTGACCTATAGGCTTACTTCGTTGCTAACGTATTTGCCCCACGCTCCCTTACATGTATGAGGGTGCGTGGGGCATTCTGCGACTATCCTGTAAGGTGCATTTTGCTCAAACTATCATTTGTATGTTATTATTATCACTCCTTTTATCGGTTCCGCCTTTCGAAGCCGATTCGCTCAAAAATTTCAACATTGAAGAAGCAGTAGTTGTAGCTTCGCCCAAAGAAACTGCGCAACTTCGCCGCCAACCCGTCAGCGTCAGTCTGTTTGCCAACGAGGGCTTGAAAAACCGCAACATTAAGTCGGTCAACGACTTGGCTGCCTATGCGCCCAACTTTTTTATGCCCGACTACGGCAGTCGCATCACGTCGGCTTGTTACATTCGTGGCATCGGTTCGCGCATCAACACGCCGGCTGTCGGACTGTATGTCGACAATGTGCCTTTTACAGACAAGTCGGCCTATCATTTCGATTTTCAGGACGTAGTGCGCGTCGATGTGCTGCGTGGCCCGCAAGGCACGCTCTACGGACGCAACACGATGGGGGGCCTCATCCGCGTGTTTACGGCTGACCCCATTACGCAAAGCGGCACAATGCTGCATGCCGGATGGACTTCGCGCACGGGTGGCCGCCGTTTTTCGGGCACGACTTTCCTGCATCCTGCCGACCGCATGGGGCTGAGCCTGAGTGCTTACTATTCGGCAGCCAACGGCTTTGTGCGAAACACTGCCACCGGCACCAAACAGGACGGTGAATCGTCGGCCGGCGGAAGGCTGAAATGGTCGTGGCGACCCACGGATGTGGTGAAACTGGACTGGACGGCTTCGTATGAATACAGCGACGAGGATGCCAACCCTTACTATCTGCTGGGAAAAACTGACCAGAAAGGAAACTTTACACCAACCGAACATCCGCAGGTGGCGCAAAACCGCCCCGGCTCTTACCGTCGCCATTTGCTGAACACGGGATTGGGCGTCGAACATCGCCTGCCGCGTGTGGTGCTTTCGTCGATTACGGCCTATCAGCACCTCGACGACCGCTTGTTCATGGATCAGGACTTCACGGCGGCTGATGTGTTTTCGCTTGAACAAAAGCAATATATGCACACGCTCACGGAGGAAATTGCGCTGAAAAGTCCGGCAAGCGCACGCCGCTGGCAATGGACCACGGGTGTGTTTGGCATGTACCAGTATCTGCGCACGCGCTGCCCGGTTACGTTTTATGCCGACGGCATCGACTACTTGAACAAACAGCTTGCGGCGGTGATGCCGCAGCGTCCGGCCATTTCATTGGGCTTTACGGGCAAAACGCTTCCTTTTAATGCGCGTTTGGTCACTCCTTCGGGCAATGTGGCTTTGTTTCACCAGTCGGTAATCAATGATTTGGGGCTGAAGGGCCTCTCGCTGACTTTGGGGCTCCGATTAGACTACGACTACCGCGAACTGCGACTCAATGCTGCCACTGATGCACCTATCGACTATCATTTCGGCATGCAAATGGGACCGGCCATGAAGTTCGACACCGACCTTCAGGCAAATCCGGCTATGACGCAAAAGCTTTGCAACGATTCATGGCAAGTGCTGCCCAAGGCTGCGCTCAACTATGATTTGGGCCGTGGTTTGGGCAATGTTTACTTCAGTGTGGCCAAAGGCTACCGTTCGGGTGGCTACAACATTCAGGCTTATTCTGATTTGAGCCAGAGCCTGTTGCAGCGCGAAATGATGCTGGGGGTTAAGGATTACAGCATTGCTACTATCAACCGCTTGCCCCTACCCGATGCCATGAAGGAAAATGCCATCAAAGGTATGACGGGTATTCTCGACAAGTACACGCCGGCACAGCCTGATGCCGAAACACTCTATTACAAACCGGAATATACCTGGAGCTACGAAGTGGGTACGCACCTGAACCTTTGGGACAAGGCGCTGCAACTCGACCTTTCGGCATTTTATATGAAAACGCGCGACCAACAGCTGGCACGATTTGCCGAAAGCGGCATGGGGCGTGTCATGGTGAATGCCGGACGGAGCCGCAGCTGCGGATTTGAGGCTTCTGTCCGCACTTCGCTGCTGGCCGAACGCCTGTTGCTCTCGGCGGCTTATGGTTACACGAATGCGGTGTTTACCAACTACAACTTAGGCAGTCAGCATGGCGAAACGGTTGACTATACTGACAACCGGGTGCCGTTCGTGCCGGAACATACGTTCAGTGTCACGGCCGATTTCCGTCAGCCCTTGCAACATGCGGTGTTCAAGGCGGTATCGGTGGGTGCTGATGTGCGTGGTGCGGGCAACGTGATGTGGAACGAGGCCAATACGTTCAGCCAGCATGCCTACGCCAACCTGGCAGCGCGTGTGGGATTGGAACTGGCCGGTAATCTTTCCATCGAAGCCTGGGGCCGTAACCTGACGGCTGCGCGTTATGCCACCTTCAGTTTCGACAGCATGCACAATCGCTTTGCGCAATACAACCAGCCGCGCCACTTTGGCGTCGACTTGCGTTGGAAGTTCTAAGGTACTGAAATACAGCTATTCATATCCCCCAAGGGTAGTTTTTAAACTGCCTTTCGGGGAATTTTTTTTGTATAATTTCGCGGCTTCGGGTGCACAAGGCGGATTTAACAAAGAGGTAAATAAAGGGAAAAATAAACGGGGTCGCCTTTGGCTTCATTGCAAGACGGAATGAGCGGATGCGGAACCGATTGGAGCGTTTTTCCGAAAACGCTGATTATCAGCAGTTCCGCGATTCTTAAAACTGGCTCGGAACTAATTTCAACTGGCTCGGAACTAATTTCAACAAGCTCGGAACTAATTTCGACGGGCTCGGAACTAATTTTGACGGGCTCGGAACTAATTCGGACAAACGCGGAGCAAATTTTGACGATGGTTCATCGTGTGGTTCAAACTGATGAAAAAACAAATAGCTCTTATTGATTCAGTGTGCTTTGAGTGTGCTTTGAGTGTGCTTTGACATTTTACTACAACAGAAAGTAAGGCAGGAAGGCCTGTCTGAAACCCATGCGCGTGGTTGAGTTTTACCACATGCTTTTGCGACTGAGCCGTTTAAATGCCTTTCCTGCAAAAAGCTTTCTGCTCTCGTAAAACAAAGAAAGCCCCGAAACCAAGTCTGTACGGACTGGGGTTCGGGGCTTTGTGAATATAGAGAGTAAGTATTTTACTTCATGTCGTTGGCCTTCAGCGCTGCCTGGTCGTCATACTGCTTTTGCAGTTTCACGAGTTCCTTCATCAGTCGCTTCGTCACCTTTTCGGTACCGGGCTTACCATAAAGGTTGTTCATTTCACGCGGATCTTCGTTGAGGTTGTAAAGTTCCCACGAGTTGATGTCGTTGTAGAAGTGGATGAGCTTCCAGCCATCAGCGGTTTTTACACCGTAATGACGCTTCACGGCGTGTTCGGCGGGGTATTCGTAGAAGTGGTAGTACAAGCTCTTGCGCCAATTCTTCGGGTGCTTGCCCTGGAGCAGCGGAACGAGCGATTCGCCCTGAATGTCGGCGGGGATTTTGGCACCTGCCAGTTCGAGGAACGTCGGTGCATAGTCAATGTTCTGCACCATTTCGCTGATTTCGCCCTTGGCATTCAGTCCCTTCGGCAAGTGCATGACGAGGGGCGTCGAGAATGATTCTTCATACATATAGCGTTTGTCGAACCATCCGTGCTCACCCATGTAGAAACCCTGGTCCGAGGTGTAAACCACGAGGGTAGAGTCGAGCAAACCGGCTTTCTCCAGATAGTCGAGCGTACGGCCCACATTGTCGTCGAGCGACTTGAGCACCTTGGCGTAATCGCGCATGTAACGCTGATACTTGAACTCTGCCAGTTCCTTACCCTTGAGGTTGCGGCTGTAGAAGTCGGCTGAAAGGGCATAGTAGAACGCATTGTAGGCATTCAGGTCGGTGCTGTCAAGACGCTGAACCATGTTGTGATAGCTGTCTGACAAACGGGTTTTCAATCCCGGGCGGTCCATCTTCACGTCATACACAATGTCCATGTGGTCATTGTTGGCAATTTCCATTTCCTGCGTCTTGGCAGCCTCGCGTCCTTCGTAGTTATCGTAGAAGTTATCGGGCAATGCAAAGGTTTTGTCCTCGTATTCGTGCAGATACTTCATTTCGGGCAACCAGTCGCGGTGACAGGCCTTGTGGTGAATGAACAGGGCAAAGGGTTTCGAGCGGTCGCGCTTGTGCTCCATCCAGTCAATGGCCTTGTCGGTTACGATGTTCGTCAGATAGCCTTTTTCCGTTACATGGCTATTGTCCATATTGATGAACGTCGGGTTGTAATAATCACCCTGTCCGGGCACGATGTTCCAAAAGTCGAAGCCGGTCGGGGTGCTTACCAGGTGCCATTTACCGATGATGGCCGTTTGGTAACCCACCTTTTGCAGCAACTTCGGCATGGTTTGCTGTGAACCATCGAACACACCATGCTCGTTGTTCGTAAATCCGTTCTTGTGTGAGTGCTTACCCGTGAGCATGCAGGCGCGGCTCGGTCCTGAGAGGGAGTTGGCCACGTACGAGTTCACAAACTTCACACCATCGGCAGCAATGCGGTCGAGGTTAGGCGTTTCAACATAACGGTTGTCATAGCAGCTCATCATTTGGGCCGTATGGTCATCAGTCATGATGTACACAATATTGTAACGCTGCTGAGCGGTAGCTGCCAGCGGCAGCAAGAATAAGGGGAGTAATTTCATTGAAAAAAGTGCGATTTTGAGCCTATTTCGTTTAAGAAGTCGTCTAAACTTTTCTGACGAAGATTTGATTTGGAGATTTATCTCTTCTAAATGACAAATGAAGGATAAAAAAAATATTTACCCTTCATTTGTGAATATTGCAGTAAGTCGGATAACTTACTTTTGCGTCATGTTGTAAACGATGTCCATGATTTGTTTGCCGAGTGCGTCAGCTTCCTCCATCGTGTGTGCTTCCGAATAAACGCGGATGATGGGTTCAGTGTTACTCTTACGCAAGTGTACCCACTTGTCGGCAAAGTCAATTTTCACACCGTCGATGTCGGTCACGGTTTCGTTCTTGTAGAGGTCCTTCACCTTCTGCAGAATCTGGAAGATGTCGGTCGTCGGGTCAAGGTCGATGCGGTTCTTGGCAATGTAGTACTTAGGCAGCGAGTCGCGCAATTCGGTGGCACGCATACCGGTTTTTGCCAAGTGCGTAAGGATGAGAGCGATACCTACGAGTGCATCGCGGCCAGAGTGAGCGGCGGGATAAATCACACCACCGTTACCTTCACCACCGATTACTGCACCGGTTTCCTTCATCTTCGTCACTACGTTCACTTCGCCTACAGCAGCAGCTGAATAGTTACAGCCGTACTTTTCGGTTACGTCGCGCAGACCGCGGGTTGACGAAAGGTTCGATACCGTAGGACCGGGGGTGTGCTTCAGCACATAGTCGGCACAAGCCACGAGGGTATTTTCCTCGCCGAACATGCTACCGTCCTCGCAAACCAAGGCCAAGCGGTCAACATCGGGGTCAACCACGATACCGAGGTCATGACGTCCCTTACGCAGGAGGTTGCGAATTTCGCTCAAGTGTTCCTTCAAGGGTTCGGGGTTGTGGGCAAAGTCGCCGGTAGGCTCTACATTGAGTCCGGTAACCTGCGTTACACCAAGCTGACCGAGAAGTTTGGGCAGGATGATACCACCTACAGAGTTTACAGTATCAATAGCCACGGTGAAGTGAGCGCGACGGATGGCATCAATATCAACCAGTTCAAGCTGTTTCACCATTTCAATGTGACGCTGGTCGTAGCTGAAGTTTTTGGTATAGCAACCCAGGCTGTCAACGTCAGCAAAGTCAAAGTCGCAGCTATTGGCCAAACGCACCACTTCCGAAGCTTCTTCGGGCGGAAGGAACTCACCCTTTTCGTTCAAGAACTTCAGGGCATTCCACTGACGGGGATTGTGCGATGCAGTGATGATGATACCACCGCAAGCGCGTTCCATGGTAACGGCCAATTCAGTGGTAGGAGTTGAAGCCAAACCGATGTTAACCACATCGAAGCCCATGCTCATGAGCGTGCCACAAACCACATGGCTGGCCATTTCGCCAGAAATACGGGCATCACGGCCTACTACAATTTTACGACGGAAAGTACGGTTCACCACGCGTTCGCGCAATGCCGCATAAGCTGAAACCGATTTGGCAATTTCAACGGGGTTCAAAGTGTCGTTCGGACGACCACCGATGGTGCCACGGAAACCGGAGATTGATTTAATCAGGGTCATAGTATCTTGTGTAAGATGATTGTTGACAAAAAATAGTGCTGCATGCAAAGTTTAAGCCTTGCTTACGCGTAGCAAAGGTAATGATAAATTGGCAGTATATCTCAAAAAAGGGGAGTTTTTTTACACTGAACTGCCCAATTAGGAGGGAATGTAATTTGTTTTTTTACGAAAAGGGGTGAATTAGCTGTGAGCCGCCTGTTTTTTCTTTCGTGCCATGCTGGTTTTTCATGACGACCTGCCGGTTTTTCATTGCGCCATGCCGGGGCTATGCCTATGTGCCTGTTACGCAATGGGGGGATTCCGGCCGTTTCACCTGGGGTATTCAGGTGATTTCAGCGGAGGATTTTTCCCCGTTCGACGCACTTTCTTTACAAAATTACGAAAAGCGTTTTGCGTTTTTTTACGCGCATTGTCTGACGTCACTGCGCTCATACCCACCACCTGCTATCAAAGCGAAAATAAACGATAACGAATTGTAGTTATTAGCTCAAAAAGTATAAATATACGGGCTATGCAGGAAACCGAAATAGGCTTATTTTTTTTGACGATTTTCAAATTATTTTATTAGATTTGCAACATGGACAATTCGCACAAACCTCACATACTCATTATATATACGGGGGGTACTATCGGCATGATAGAGAACCCGGAGACGGGTGCGCTCGAAAATTTCGACTTTGAGCAGTTCCGTCACTATGTGCCCGAAATGCGGCGTTTCAATTACAAAATTGATGCGCTGGCTTTCAATCCGCCCATCGACTCAAGCGACATGGAGCCGCGCTATTGGGTAAAAATAGCGCACATCATTGCCGACCATTACGAAAAATACGATGGTTTCGTGCTGCTGCACGGCACCGACACCATGGCTTACACTGCTTCGGCACTCAGTTTCATGCTTGAAAATCTGGGAAAGCCGGTTATCATTACGGGCTCACAGCTACCTATCGGACAGTTGCGTACCGACGGCAAGGAGAATCTGCTCACCAGCATCGAAATTGCTGCTGCTACCGATGGCGAAGGCAATCCGCGCGTACCCGAAGTGTGCATTTTCTTCGAAAGCCGCCTCATGCGTGGCAACCGTACTACCAAAATTAACTCCGAGGGGTTCAATGCCTTCCGTTCGTTCAACCTCAACTCGCTGGCACACGCAGGTATTCACATTAAATACGACAATCACCTCATTCGCCGCCCGGCAGATGGTGCGCCCTTCAAACCGCACTTTCTGCTCGACAACAATGTCATGATTATGACACTCTTCCCTGGCATCCGCAAAGAAGTGGTCGACACTTGCTTCAGCGTTAAGAGGCTGCGTGCCGTGGTTCTCAAAACCTACGGCGCTGGAAACGCACCGCAAAAGCCGTGGTTCGTTGAGCGCATCAAGCGACTCATCGACAATGGCATCATAGTGGTTAACATTACCCAATGCTCAAAGGGCAGTGTCGAAATGCACCGCTACGAAACCGGACTGCAACTGCTGCAAGCCGGCGTTATCAACGGCTACGACTCAACGCTCGAAGCCATGGTTACGAAACTCATGTTCCTGCTCGGCCACGATTACAGCACGCAGGAAATCATCCGACTCATGAATGCCAATATCGCCGGCGAAATCACGCTTTAAGCAAACGTGAGGCCGACGTGCTTTCTTCCATATTTTCCCTCCCCCCCGACTTCCCTCGTCTGTTATTTCCTTGCATCTGATTGGTGCCGGGAAACACGGCGTGGGAAGTCGGGGGATTGGTTTTTTCCCGGCAACAAACGTTCAAACAGCTGTTGCTGTTTCAAACAGAGTTGCCGGACTTACTGCCTACTTTCCTACACATAAAATACTAAAAGAAATGACTACATCAGAACAAGTTTTTACTTTTACCATGTCAGTGCTTGAAAAACAAACCTTGCTGAATTTGCAAGAATGGCCCTGGAGCGTATTTCAAGTAGTACCCACCACCCCCGAAAAATTTGACGACACCGTGGCTACTTGTAAAAAACGGGGATTCGTGGCGTACCACGACACCGACCGCACGTTCTGCATTATTCACCTGTGCAGTGGTGATCAGGATGGCAAATTCCCCGAACATCACATCGAAATCAACTCCCAGGACCAGGCCGAAAAATTCCTTCAAACGCTCCAAAATGCCATGACGCAAGCTGCCGTGTGGTATTATGCCAATGTCATTGCCCAATAACTCTTCGTTCCTTTGTCACGTTTTTCACTTATGACCCTGCGTTCCTATTTGTTGGCCGTAGTCAGCACACTGCTGCTCGGCCTCAGCCTGACCGCTTGCCAAAACAAACAAAAGTCGGGCGATGCTCAGGCAATGCGTAGCCTGCCGCTACAATACGCCCAACTGCTCCACATCGAGGAAGCAGACAGTTTTACGAAAGTAACCATTCAGGATGCCTGGCACCCCCAGGCCACCCTGGCCACCTATCTGTTGGTCAACCGCAACCTTCCTTTGCCTGCACAGCTGCCCGAGGGCACGGTGGTGCGCGTACCCCTGCAGCGCGTTGCCCTACTCTCGTCGGTACACACGGCTCTGCTCACCAATCTCCGCGCCGAAAGCTGCATTGCAGCCTTGGCCGACACGGCCTATCTGGTGAGCAAAAGTTTGCGTACGCTGGCCCGAAGTGTCAAAAGCATTGGGTCGAGCATGCAGCCCGATTTGGAACAACTCCGTGCGCTGCAAGCCGATGCCGTGTGGGTTTCGCCCTTTGAAAATGCCGGACACGGTTCACTCAGCCGCCTGGGCACTCCACTCATTGAATGTGCCGACTACATGGAAAGTTCGCCGCTGGCACGCGCCGAATGGATGCGTTTTTACGGTCGCCTCGTAGGTCGTGCTGCCGAGGCCGATTCGCTGTTTCTGACCATCGAACGGCATTACCTTGATTTGCGCCAAAAGGCTTCGAAGCTGAAACCGCAGCCCACGGTGTTCTGCGACCTACGCACGGGCGGCACCTGGTATCAACCGGGTGGGCACAGCACCATGGGGCAGTTCATTGCCGATGCCGGCGGACGCTATCTGTGGGCCGACCGTCCCGAAAGCGGCAGTTTGCAGCTCGACTTTGAAAGTGTGTTTTCACGGGCTCATGCGGCCGACATCTGGTTGCTGAAATACGGACGCCCCACAAGCCTCACTTATGCTTCGTTGGCCGGTGAATTCAATCGCTACACGCAGTTCCGCCCCTGGCGCGAACGCCACATACTGGCTTGCAACACCATGCAAAAGGCCTTTTACGAGGAAGTGCCGTTCCACCCCGAACGCTTGCTGGCCAACCTTATCTGCGTGTTTCACCCGGCGGTTGCACCGCAAATCGAACAAACGGTACGTTATTACGAACCCTTGGCCAACTAAACGGCTGCAGCAATCACAGCCGGCATGCTGCATTGCGCGGAACAATGCCGCCCCTCTGTCCTAACTCCTATGGTTTTTCAATGAAATTATCACTCACTCTTCTGTTTCTGCTCCTGCCCCTGAGTTTGCTGGTGGGCAGTGTATCGCTTTCGCCTGCCGAAGTGTGGAATGCCCTCTACGACCCAACCTCCGACCCTACAGCGCGTTTCATCATCGTCGAATCGCGTCTGCCTCAAATGCTCGCTGCCCTCTTGGCCGGCATGGCACTGTCGGTGAGCGGTCTGGTCATGCAAACCCTCTTTGGCAATCCGCTTGCCGACCCTTCGCTGCTGGGTGTCAACACGGGTGCCTCGCTCGGCGCAGCCATTGCCATGCTGGCCTTCGGCGGTAGCATGGCGTGTGGGGCCACTTCGCTATCGGGCATTGTGCTTACAGTGGCCGCCTCGTTTGCAGGTGCTCTTGTCGTCATTGCACTGTTGGGATTATGCAGCCATTATCTGGGCGGAACGCTGCAGCTGCTTGTCAGCGGCGTCATGATTAGCTTTGCGCTGTCGGCAGTCATTTCGCTCATCAGTTTTTATGCCACGGCCGACGGTATACGCTCCTACATACTTTGGGGAATGGGCGATTTTTCGAGTGTTCCGCTCTCGTTCTCGGGGGTGTTTGCGCTGCTGGTGCTCTTGCCCATAGCGGGTGTACTGCTTTCGGCGCAGCCGCTGAATGCCTTGCTGCTCGGTCCGGACTATGCGCAGAATCTGGGCATCGGCGTTCGTGCCGTCCGCACCCGTTTGCTGTTACTCACCGGTCTGCTCACCGCCACAGTCACCGCGCTATGCGGCCCTATTTCGTTCATAGGGTTGGCCGTACCTCACATAGCTCGTTTGCTGCTTCGTTCGGCCGACCATCGCCGACTGCTCCCAGTGTGTATGCTTTTGGGGGCCGACGTTGCCTTGCTGTCGCTCATTCTGCAGCATCTGCCGGGTGAACGCGGTACCCTTCCGCTTGCCGCCATCACGCCCATTCTGGGTGTCCCCGTGGTACTCCACATTCTGCTTCGCCGCCGCTAACCGGCTGTAAACATGGCTTTAAAATAAATTCCCCGGACGTAAAACCGGATTTTTGACTCACGAAATGATGTTCGGGAGCAAATCCAAGTTTTACATCCGGGGGATTTTGAGTTATAAGGGGCCGGGCTACACGTGAACTGCGCTTCACGGCACACGGGCTACGCGCCCAACGGCTTGCTTGCTACTAAGGGTAAATTTCCTTTTTACCGGCCGCCAGGGTGTTCATCATGAGCATACAGATGGTCATGGGTCCTACCCCACCCGGCACGGGCGTGATGTACGAACAGAGCGGGGCTACCTGGTCGAAATCAACGTCGCCCTGCAAACGGAAACCACTGGGGCGCGAAGCATCGGGAACGCGCGTGGTGCCTACGTCGATAACTACGGCTCCGGGCTTCACCATGTCGGCCGTAACGAACGCCGGACGGCCAATGGCGGCAATCAGGATGTCGGCCTGGCGGCATTCTTCCTTGAGCGTGGCACTATGGCTGTGACACACCGTTACGGTGGCATCGCCGTAGTGCTTTTGCATCATGAGTTGCGCCATGGGTTTACCCACAATGTTCGAACGGCCTAAAACCACGCATTTCTTGCCGCTCGTTTCAATGTGGTAGCGGCGGAGCAATTCCATGATGCCCTTGGGCGTGGCCGAGATAAAGCACGGAAGCCCAATGGCCATACGTCCCACGTTGACGGGGTGAAAACCATCAACGTCCTTGCGGTAATCAATAGCTTCAATGATTTTCTGTTCCGAAATGTGTGCCGGTAGCGGCAACTGCACGATGAATCCGTCTACCTTTTCGTCGCGGTTCAGGCGGTCGACACAGGCCAGCAGTTCTTCCTCGGTCACATCTGCTTCGTAGCGAATGAGCGACGATTCAAAGCCGCAAGCCTCGCAGGCCAGCACCTTGTTGCGCACATAGGTTTCGCTTCCGCCATCGTGACCCACGAGCACGGCTGCCAGGTGCGGACGTTTCTGTCCGTTGGCAACGAGTTGTTCCACTTCTTCGGCTATTTCCTTTTTAATAGCGGCCGCCGTGGCCTTTCCGTCAATCAGTTCCATGGTTTTAAGTGTATTAGGCAGAAGGGCAAGCAGCAAGCAGTTGGCCTGCTTTTGTTCCCCCTGCTGCGGTTAGAAACTGGTATATTTTATTTATAGCTCACTTTCTGAGCCTTTTCGTCGGCATAAATGCAAGCCTTCACCTCGTCGGCCGTCAGCGTCACAGCATCGCGCGTCAGTTCGGGCACATTGTAGCTCTTGGTCAGCAGCAAATTCTGTTCGGGGTCGCGCTGCGGCAAAAGGAAGGCTTTGTGGCCTTTGCCCTCGCGGTCAAAGTAGGCAATGTACGGACGGGTGTACGAACCATCGTCGCGGCGCGAACTGAACACCATCCAGCGTCCGTTCGAACTCCACGAATGGTAGCTGTCGACCGCCTTACTGTTCGTGGCATCGAGCGCACGCACCTCACCTGTCTGCAAGTCCTTGACATAAAGGTCGGAGGTTTTGTGCCAAATGTGGAACTGTCCGTAATCGGCCAGCGTAAAGAGCACATAGCGTCCGTCGGGGCTGACCCGCGGCACGGCGGCACTTTTGCCCAAGGCAGCGCAGTCGTACTCAAGCTGTGGCTGTCCGAAGGTGCGCGTCTGAGGGTCGAAGGTGATGCTCATCAGGTTGTAGCGAACGGTGTTGTAGATTTTCGTAATCAGGTCGCGACGCTGTTCGGTAGTCGTGTTGGCAAACTGCGGAATATGTGCCGAGCAGTAAAACACTTTCAGGCCGTCGGGAGTCCAGCACGGAAAGGTTTCGAGGTCGGCATCGGTTTTCAAGATGTTCGACAACTGCTTTTTGTCGGCATCGTAAAACACGAGGTCGGAACCATAGTCCACCACTTCCACCTTTTCGCGGTTGCCCATGTGGAAAGCCTGCCCCGTTTGGTTCGACGAAAACACCACCCAGTTCTTCGTGGGGTGCCAGGTGGGATAAACCGTTGACGACAGAATCGAGTCGGACTTCATGTTCATTTTCTCGGCCTTGCCATTTTCAATGAACACCGTGCCGCCATGTTTGGCACGCACATGAAAGAGCATGCGCTTGGTGCTGTAATTTTGGTAATTGTGGCAGTTCACGCAGTGGTTCTCGTCCTGATTGAAGTTGCGGTTATTTTCGTAAATGGTTTTGACGTTGAAACTCTCCAAATCGCGTTGATAGAGTCCGAGCTGCCGGTAAAGTTCGTAGGAGGGCTCAATCAGACGATACGACAAATAGCGGTCGATGGGTTCCTTGGCCACCTCGATGGTATAGGCCGGAAACTTAACCCATCCCGTTTTGCGCTGGGCATAAAGCGTTACGTCCAGCTTTTGTCCCTTGGCAGCTTGCAGCAGGTTTTTCCACTCCAGCGAGTCGAATTGCAGTTTGCCATCGTCGGCTGCTGCTGCCAGCACTTCGCGTCCGGCTCCCTTGATTTGTGCCACGTATGCCTCGGCCTCATCGGTGATTTGCAGATTGAGCGGAGCTACATTGGGGGGCACCACGATGTCGCGGTAATCGGGAAAAATGTGAGCCGCCTCGTTCACAGCCGTGCTGTTGCCCGGCACTTTGGCTTCGGGCGTAGCGGTGCAACCGGCCAAACACAAGGCCAGCGGTGAAAGTATAAAGAGTTTTGAAATGTTGAGCATAATGAAATTCTTTTTCAAAAAACCGGGGGCTTACTTTGTAGGAAGCAGCCCGCGGCTTACAACCGTTGTTGAGAAACTGAAGAAAATACTTACTGAATTTAAACAGTTTCTTAGTTTACTCCCGCATTTTCCTGAGCCGAGCTGGGTTGCACCACCTGGTTCGGGTCGTTGTTTTCGGTGTAGTAATAGTAAACGTAAGTGCCGAGCCAGCGTTCGCGCAAGTTGTGGCGCAAAGCCAGGCGGTCGTTCAAATAAGGTTTGGCATCGAGCAGGAACGAAGTAATTTCGTTGCTTACGAAGCGTCCCACCTGCGGAAATTGGTTGAGCAGTTGGGGCTGCTGCAAGGCCATGATGGCTATGGCCTGCTGCATGCACGCGGGGAAGCTGCGGCCCTTCTGTGCCAGGATTTGGGCACGGGGCAAAAAGCTTTGCAAGTCCTTGGAATAAAGGCAGGCTGCGGCCGAAGTGGTGAGTGTGGCGTCTGAACCTTCCATCAGTCCTACGTTGTAACCGAGGAAAGCCGGCGAGCGGTAGTTTTGTTCAAAATGGTCTTCCTTCGGATAGAGTGCCTTGACGTGTTGCAATTCCTCGTCGGCTTCGATGAGTTTGTCGTCGCGGAGCATGGCTTGGTATTTCTGAACAAAATCCGATTCGAAGGGCGAGTTTTCAATCAGTTTCAGGTATTTACTGCACAATTCCTTTTCGCCGTTGAGCAGTGCGCAAATGGCCATGCGCTTGAAGCACGACAAGCGCGGACCGTCCATGACCACACCGTCCATGGCTCCGCGATAGGCTGCATTGAGCAGTCCGGCGTGGAAGTTGCAGTCGGTTACGAAGAGGCCGTATTCGCCTGAACCTGTGAGCGAATCAAGACGTACTTTGGGAAAATCGTAAGGAATGTCGAACATGCCTTCGAGCAGCTGGTCTGTTTGAATCAGCGCAATGGCATGATAGGCTGCCACGGAGCGCGAAGGCTGTTGGGCAGTGCGGGCTTCGCTCACCATTTCGTTCCATTGCTGTTTCCACATCATGTTCTGCAGGCGTGCTGTCAGAATTTCGTTTTGGTTGTAATGCAGGGTGGCCCATGTGGTTCCGCCCGTTAGCAGGAGCGTGAGCAGCAAACCATAGGGGCGTACTTGCTGCACCTGCGAATGCTGGCGTTTGCGACAGACGAACCACACGGCAGCGGCTACCAGCGCGGCCACCAACAATGCTGTGGCGGCTACGATGATGAAGAGCGAGGGTTCGTTTTTGTAATACAGGTTGGTACCGCGCCAAACAATCCAGCCTATTTGTGCCAGAGGAATTATGAATCCCAATCCTTCCCAGTTACGCGGCAGTCGCAGGGCGTAATCGGCGAATCGGGCTGTCAGGGTGTAAACCAGGGCCAGCACTGCGGCTCCCAGCAGGGTGCTTTTGAACACGAGCAGTCCCCAGCGTGCCAGCCAGTAAAGGGTGCCGTTGGGCTGGCTCAGCACATAGTGCATGGTGTCGGGCGAGGTTGAAACGTAACTTTCCTGTTCGGTGCGGCTCAGCACATCGCCGTAGCCCCAGTACAAAAAGGAGAATAAGGCCAGGAAGCCCAATGCGTAGGTAATCAGGCGCGCCGTTCGGGGGCGCAGGCTACAATGGGCCGTAAAGCCCTTACGCGCGGTTTGGGGCGCAGGCTTTGCTTGTGTGGCTGCACGCTGTTTGCGTTCAGCTTGTGAATGAGATTTGTGAGCTTTGTTCACGATGATATGTAGTTTTGTTAGTAAACAAATGAGTAAACCACTGAAAATTAGATGAAAAGCCTGGGTTTACCGGTACGGCTTTTGTAAAAAACGAAAAAGCGAGTGTGAGGCTCATAGTGGCATTCTGTTTCAAAACCGGTAAATCAGTCGGCTTACATACTTGGTCAACCATCTGCAAATTTACAAAAACAAGTGCAAAAAGCGTGATTACGCGCTGATTATCCGCCATTTCTTGCCCGAACAGCGTGAAAATCGGTGCTTTATTATTAACTTTGTGGCCAAAAATTACGACCACAATGTTTGAAAATCTTTCAGAAAGACTTGAACGCTCTTTCAAAATACTAAAAGGTGAGGGTAAAATCACCGAAATCAATGTTTCGGAAACCCTCAAGGATGTGCGTCGCGCTTTGCTCGATGCCGACGTGAACTACAAAGTAGCTAAACAATTCACCGACACCGTGAAGCAAAAGGCTATGGGCTTGAACGTGCTTACTTCAGTTAAGCCCGGACAGCTCATGGTGAAAATCGTACACGACGAACTGGCTGCCCTGATGGGCGGACGTGCCCGCGAATTGAAATTGCAGGGTCGCCCTTCGGTGATTTTGATGGCGGGTTTGAATGGTGCCGGTAAGACGACGCTGTCGGGTAAACTCGCCCTGTTGCTCAAATCGAAAAAGCACCGCAAACCGCTGCTCGTGGCGTGCGACGTGTATCGTCCGGCTGCCGTTGAACAGTTGCGTGTGCTGGCCGAACAAATCGAAGTGCCTATTTACATGGACCTCGACGAAAAGGACCCCGTGAAAATTGCGTGCGACGGTATTCAGCATGCCAAGGCAAAGGGTTACGACACGGTGATTATCGATACCGCCGGTCGTTTGGCGGTTGACGAGGAACTGATGAACGAAATCGCGGCTATCAAGGAGGCTGCACAGCCCGACGACACGCTCTTCGTGGTGGATGCCATGACGGGTCAGGATGCTGTGAACACGGCTAAGGAATTCAACGACCGACTCGACTATGAGGGTGTGGTACTGACGAAACTCGATGGCGATACGCGTGGTGGTGCTGCCCTTTCAATTCGTACGGTGGTCGACAAACCCATCATGTTTGTGGGTACGGGCGAAAAGATGGAGGCACTCGATGTGTTCCACCCCGAACGTATGGCCGACCGTATCCTCGGCATGGGTGACATCGTCAGCCTCGTGGAGCGTGCGCAGGACATCTTCGACGAAGAGGAAGCACGCAAACTGCAACGCAAAATTCAGAAAAACAAATTCGACTTCAACGACTTCCTGGCGCAAATTCAGCAAATCAAGAAGATGGGTAACTTGAAGGACCTGGCTTCGATGATTCCCGGTGTGGGTAAGGCGCTTAAAGATGTGGAAATCGACGACAACGCTTTCAAAGGCATCGAGGCTATCATTCTTTCGATGACGATGAAGGAACGCGAAAATCCTGAAATCCTGAACAAGAGCCGTCGCGAACGTATTGCACGCGGTTCGGGTACCAGCATTCAGGAGGTGAACCGACTCATCAAACAGTTCGACCAGACGCGCAAAATGATGAAACTCGTGACGGGTTCGAAAATGAACAACATGATGAGCCAAATGGCTAAAATGCCTAAAATTCCCGGAATGCCCAAAATGCCTAAACTCTAAACAGGCGATTGATGGGTAACGAGGAAATACCCTTATCCTTATTTTAAGGTAAACGAATGAATTAGAAGCTGTTTAAATTCTTCTCATTGGCAAAATGTTTTGCCGGGAATAATTTAAACAGCTTTTTTGCGATACAAACGAATGGGAACACTGCGCTGCAGGCTTGTTCTGACCGGAATGGCTTTAACAAATTGGTAAACAATCCCTAAACAGAGCGACTGGCTTCGGTGCTGTTTGCAGGGTGATATAGTGGTTTCGGAAACCGTGATTGTGGAAATTTTGAAAGTGCTGATTATCAGTAATTCCGCGATTATTGAAACTAGCTCGGAACTAATTTGAACTAGCTCGGAACTAATTTCAACTAGATCGGAACTAATTTCGACTGGCTCGGAACTAATTTCAACAAACTTGGAGAAAATTTTTACAACGAACTAACCCATGCCCGAATCTGCTGTAAACGGGCGGAACACGGGGTTTTGTTTTTAGTTTAATTTTACATTCTGAACCAATAAGCTATTGAAGTCATCTAAACTTTTCTGACGAAGATTTGATTTGGAGATTTATCTCTTCTAAATTCAATCTTCACCTTTCTTTTTGGTCGTTTTTTGACCTTTCATCAGTCGTGTAGCTCGCTACACTCCTTCTTCAAGGACCAAAAACGCCTCAAAAATTAAGGCAAATCTTGAATTTCATAAAAGTTCAGACGACTTCATTAACATTTCCTTCAACGAACAGTTTTTTTCTTCAACAAAAAGTATGTATCCTTTGGGGGCATTGTATCCTATTCGTTTTTACCTGAATTAAAATGTACGGAAACATGAAACAGATTGAAGTGGTGGCTGCCATTCTACACCACAACGGACGTTACTTTGCCACTCAGCGAGGCTATGGCGAATTCGAGGGCTGGTGGGAATTTCCCGGCGGCAAAATAGAAAGCGGAGAAACACCGGAACAGGCGCTGCAACGCGAAATTCAGGAGGAATTGGGCGTGGACATCGTGGTGGGCGAAAAACTCTGTGTCACCGAACACGACTATCCGGCGTTCCACCTGACGATGCACTGCTACCTGTGTACACTCGCTGACGGACAAATCGAACTGCGCGAACACAAATCGGCTGTCTGGCTGAAACCGCAAGAACTTGACACTCCGAATTGGCTGCCGGCCGACCGCGAAGTGGTGGGCATACTGAGCCGAAGAGAGTGTGAAGGAGTGGCAGACTTGTAGCCGTGTAACAACCTACCTGCCGTTTGTCAAAGCTGGATGGACTTTCAGGCTTGATTTTTGGGCACAAAAAAAAGCTGCGTGCAAGTTCTGAAAACTTGCAACGCAGCTCAAAGCCGTAGAACATTTAATCTACTCACATGTAGGAGTGAGCACCTGTAAGCTGAACGGCTTACTTTTGTTTCAAGATGGGGGCTCCCACCTTGTTAGTATTCAACATCGGAGCGCGACCGGGAGTGAAGAAAGGCATCGAGGTGGCGCTGGTGCGTGAACCGGGGATAGTTACAGAAGAAATCTTCTTGGGAGCCTGGTTCTCTTCGTTCATCACTGAAGCGGCAGTTTCGTAAGTATCAACCTTTACATCGCCCCATTCACTTTCAGAGTTCTTGGCAGCGGTAATTACCACGAACTTGGTTGAGGGATTGATTTGATAGTCGGTTTCAAACACTTGTCCGCCATAGAGGAACCAGTTAGTCATCGGCATGGGAGGATCCTGACGTACTTCATTTTGATAACCTTCGGGATCTTTCTGATAGAGCGAATCGATGGCTACCATCTGACGCCAAACTGAAACCTGATCGTTGGGTTCGTACTTAATGAACTGGCTGGGCAACTGTTCGCCGTTCCAATCGGCCTTAACGTACTTACCCAATGAAGTCTTCACTTCGGCCTTGCCCGGACCACCCATCTTTTTGGTAGTTACCATAATGGTGTCGCAGGGTGCATAAGTGTCTGCTTTATCCCATGACTGCACGAAGATGGCGTATTCGGTGTTGGGATCGTAACCGGTTTCCCAAGTATGAACAGTTATTGCAGAGTCTGAATTGATACCCCAAGACTTGATCATGTCGCCAAAGTTCTTGAAGCCCATCATCGGTCCAAACTGCTCGAACTGCTTTTTAATATCTTCCTTTTTGCCGGCCAGCACTGCATAGCCCTTTACGTCCTTGTTGGGAACGAATGAAGCACGGAAACCGAGGTAACCGATAGAGTCGACTTTCGTTTCAACCTTCGGGTCGCCAATGAGGGGCGGAGTCAAGGTGGTGAAGCCTACTCTGCGTACAGAACAAGGAGTGCCAATTTCGTCGAAGCCGAGGGTTACAGCTACATATTCTGAACCTTTTTCGAAGGTTTCGGCAGGCAGTCCACCGTTAGTGAAATCTTGCCAATACATTTGCTGCGTATTTTCGTCGACATAGCTTGCCATTGCGTCATCGTTGGTCAAACGATTGGCAATCACCTTAGGCACAACCAAGAGTTTGAATGCCTTACAAGCCGGAGTACGGAGTACCTCGAAGTGGAATTTTTCGTGGGTAATGTCCAACACTTTAACGTCGGCAGCTACCACTCCTTCAATTTTCTTGAACGAGATGCTGTCGATACGCTCTACCAAGAAACTTTTTTGGTTTTGCGCCTTGTCGAAGATGACCAAGCGGTCGGCACTTTCCTGTGCATACAGGCTACATCCCATCAGTGTTGACAGGAAGAAGGTAAAGATTTTCTTCATACTGAACTGAGTTAAGGTTGTTAATTATTTTGATTGAGTAAGTTACTTTACTGAACGTAAAACGAACAGATTTGCCAGAGATGAAAGATAGATGGATATTCAAGAGGATGCACAACCAACAGTCTTGAAGTTTCAATCAGTCAGACTTCGTTCCCTTGCAGTATCACCTGTGTTTTACGATTGGCAAAGTTATAGATATAATTCAAACAACAAAGCAATTTTAAAAAAAATCTTTTGAAATATCATACAAAATGTACATTTTTCTGTATTTTCTTGTATTTTTTCCATTTATGCAATTTTTTTTGAGTGACTTACATGCTCTTTTTGTGAAAGATGAGCGGCCTGAAAGCGGCAGAAAGCAGTTGACACCTGCAAAATGACATTTGACAGCAAACATCTATTGAACAGTTTGGGCTTATTTGCAACAAAAAAAATGGGGCATAAGGAGTGAATTTCTGAGAGCAACCCTGAGCCAAAAGCTTACTTTTGAGCGAAAGTATATGGCGAGCTACATGGCCATTTGGGCTGTGCATGCGCATCAGGTTGTTGTGGCTTGATGAATTTGACAATGAAACGGCTCATTTTTTAATTCGTGCTATTGGGTGCGTGTTTCAGTGACGAAGTCAGAATATGGCATAAACTTCCCGTCTTTTCGCTTAAAAGCCTGGCTACTTCGGGCTCATGTTTCATAAAATGCGTAACTTTGTCTGCGCTAAGGCTACCCGACAAGAAAGTCAGCATGGATTTCCGGATTTTGGGCGGCTGATTTTTCATCTTGTTCCACTTAGGTGTGGAGAGAGGCAAAAAATAGTCTGCTGCTTCGGAGGCATGATGCAAGTGCTTACATGCACCGGTGAAAAAAGAAAAGTGAGATTGACAGAGATACATGGTTGCTGTTGATTTTTTTTTCGTGCCCAACATTTTCAATCGATGCAAGTTCTGTTGCTTTCGGTTTGCGAAATGTATTCCTTATATATAAGGTGTAGTGTATTTCCGCCGTATATATAAGGTGTATTTCCTCCGTTTCGAACCGCATGAATGGCAACCGCCACGCAGCACTTGCCTTAATCTTATTTTAGCAATAACACATGAAAGAATTTATAAAGACAGAAGTAAAGGCCGAAACTGCCGTTCTCGTGGGCTTGATTACCCGTACGCAGGACGAGCGCAAAACGGCCGAGTACCTCGATGAACTGGAATTTCTGGCCGAAACTGCCGGTGCTGTCACCGTGAAGCGGTTTACACAGCGACTCGATTCGCCCTCGTCGGTGACTTACGTGGGAAAAGGTAAACTCGAAGAAATTAAGTGCTACATCGAGGCTGAAGAAGAGGCTGAACGCGAAATCGGTATGGTTATTTTCGATGACGAACTCTCTGCCAAACAGTTGCGCAACATCGAAAAAGAACTGAAGGTGAAGATTCTTGACCGTACGAGTCTCATTCTCGACATCTTTGCCATGCGTGCCCAAACGGCTAATGCCAAGACGCAGGTGGAGTTGGCGCAGTATCGCTACATGCTCCCCCGACTGCAGCGACTCTGGACCCACCTTGAACGTCAGGGTGGTGGCTCGGGTTCGGGCGGCGGAAAGGGTTCGGTGGGTCTGCGCGGACCGGGTGAAACCCAGCTCGAAATGGACCGCCGTATCATCTTGAACCGCATGGCGCTGCTCAAACAGCGATTGGCTGACATCGACCGACAAAAAACAACGCAGCGCAAAAACCGCGGGCGCATGATTCGTGTGGCATTGGTGGGTTACACCAACGTGGGTAAGTCAACGCTCATTAACCTCCTGGCCAAAACCGAAGTGTTTGCCGAAAACAAACTCTTCGCTACGCTCGATACAACCGTGCGTAAGGTTATCATCGACAACCTGCCCTTCCTCCTGGCTGATACGGTGGGCTTTATCCGTAAATTGCCTACCGACCTGGTTGACTCGTTCAAGAGTACACTCGACGAGGTGCGCGAAGCCGACTTGCTGGTGCACGTAGTCGACGTGTCGCACCCCGATTTCGAAGAACAGATTCAAGTGGTTGACCAAACGCTCAGCGATCTGGGCTGTGCCGACAAACCCCGACTCATGGTGTTCAACAAAATGGACGCTTACGAGTGGACCGAAAAAGACCCCGACGACCTCACGCCCGCTACGCGCGAAAATGTGTCGCTCAACGAGTTGCAGCACACGTGGATGGCACGACTTGGCGACGATTGCATCTTTATTTCGGCCCGTGAACGCTTGAATATCGACAACCTCAAGGACCTTTTCTACAGCCGCGTAAAGCAGCTCCACGTGCAAAAGTATCCGTACAACGATTTCCTGTTCGAACATTACGAAGAAAACTAAATAAGGCTCACACGTTAGCCTTTGTCTCATCAGCAGGCAAGTTGCGCAATTACAACCGCAGCTTGCCTGTTTAATACGCTCGTACACGATGAAAGCATTAGTAAAAAAGCAATACTTACTTCCCTTCATCCTCATCACCTCACTCTTTTTTCTGTGGGGAGCAGCCCATGCCATTTTGGATGTGCTCAACAAGCATTTTCAGGACGTGATGCACATTTCGCGCACCCAATCGTCGCTGGTTCAAGTGTTGTTCTATTTAGGCTATTTTGTCATGGCCATTCCCGCCGGTTTGCTCATCGACCGTCGCGGTTACCGAACCGGTGTGGTTGTCGGTTTGTTGCTCTACGGCATTGGTGCCCTGTTGTTTTGGCCCGGTGCACAAATCATGTCGTTCGGCTTTTTCCTGTTTTCGCTTTTTATCATAGCCTGCGGTTTGGTGTTTCTCGAAACAGCCGCCAACCCCTACGTTACCGAATTGGGCGACCACGACACCGCCCCCTCGCGTCTTAACTTGGCGCAGTCGTTTAATGGGCTCGGCTGCATCTTTGGTCCGCTGGCCGGCGGCATGCTCCTTTTTTCGGGCAATGGCCAGGACCGCATTGCCTTGCCATACGTGGTGATGGGCATAGCAGCCCTGCTGGTAGCCATCGTGTTCAGCCGCGTGCGCTTGCCCGAAATACCGCACGGCGAATTTACCCGTTCGGCCAATGCCATCCCCCACACCCGCCGCTCCTCGCTGTCGGCGCTGTTTCACAACCGCTACTTCCTGTTCGGCCTTTTTGCCCTGTTTAGCTACGAAATAGCCGAAATATCCATCAACTCCTTCTTTATCAATTACGTCACCGACGAAGGTTGGATGTCGGCACGCGATGCCTCGGTAGCCCTGTCGTTCGGCGGATTGGGCCTCTTTATGTTAGGCCGCGTGTCGGGCAGTTTCGTGATGCAGCACATCGCTGGCGAAACCGTGTTGCGCGTGTGTGCCGTCGGCACTTTTGTCACCACTTTCCTTGTGGTGCTCGATTTGGGCATGGTTTCGCTTTGCGCCCTGGTGCTCATCTATGTATTCGAAAGCATCATGTTTCCCACCATATTTGCCCTGTCGCTTCAAGGCTTGGGTCCGCTCACCAAGCGTGCTTCGTCGCTGCTCATGATGACCCCCATCGGGGGTGCCATCGGTCCCTTCCTCATGGGCACAGTGGCCGACTCTGCCGGTATGTCGGTAGCATTTATCGTTCCTTTGGTGGGTTTTGCCAACGTGGCTGCCTATGCTTTTTCGACGAAGCGCAATCCTCACGCTTAGCAAACCATTTCCGGTTTTTCTGAAGTAGGAATGGCAGGTGCTGAACCGCCAAAAACTTCACCAAAACTTAACATGATTAGCAAATATTGCAACGGCCTTTCCAACCCGTAAAGTACAAGTTATTTTGTGCTTTCATGGTTGAAAAGGCCGTTTAAATGTTCTTTTTTTCGTATTTTAATTCGTTTTTTTTACTTTTATTTGGCGCTATCATGATAAAAGCCGTACATTTGCTCACAGAATTGCAACACATTACGAGGCTGTAACAACCTCAGCGTGGCGCAGATTTCACACGTAAAAAGAATGAAAGCCCGCGTTGGAGCGTTGTATCAAACCTCTCACTCACTAATCACTCAATCATTAAAACCTATCACACAATGAAGAAGATTCTTTTGACTCTTTTGGTTGCAGTATGTTCACTTACTGCCAGCGCACAGGTTTATCTCGGTGGCGAAGTTGGTTTCTGGCGCAACAGCGACGACAACCACACGCAATTCAGCATTCAGCCCGAAATTGGTTATAACCTTTCAAACAAATGGGCTCTCGGTATCGGTATCGGCTTTACGCACGACTACGTAGGTAAAGGCGAAGATTGGGACGGCGAAACTTTGGCTAAGGCTAAGGTGAACACTTTCTCAGTTGACCCCTACGCACGTTGGAGCTATGCAAAGTTCGGCCCCGTTCGTCTTTTCCTCGACATGGGCTTCGGTGTAGCAGCCAGCAAGTACAAAGGTGAAGTTGCTGGTCACGAAGTAGACAGCGACGCTTTGGTAGCATGGCGTATTGGTGTAGCTCCCGGTATTGCAGTAAGCCTCTGCAAGAACCTCGACTTCATCGCTCACTGCGGTTTCCTCGGTTATCGTGAATCTGACGGTGTTAACAGTGCATACGGCGAAACCGGCTTTGGCTTTGAACTCAGCGGTAACGACCTCAGCTTCGGTGTAGTTTACAACTTCTAAAAAACTATCACACAGCCTCTTTCGTATTTACCCATTTTAATGTTGCAATACAGCAGCGGCATCCAACGCACTTTTCGTGCAGTGGATGCCGCTTTTTTTTGTTTGTCTGATGGGGCGAAGGGGGCTGCAGGGGCAGTAGGTTGTGGTTGAACCATACATACAAAATTGCCGGGCATGCGATGTGAAATTGATAATCAATTCACCGACACATGCCCGGCAAAAAAATACTATTCATTGTCTAAGAAGCGTTTGCTCAGCGGAGCAAACTCCTCGATGCGGCGGTCGCGCAGGAAGGGCCACCAGCGGCGTACGTTTTCGGAACGCTTCATGTCGATGTCGACCACGGTGTTCACTTCCTCGTCCTTGGGCGCACGGTAAAGCAGTTCGCCCTGCGGACCGGCTACAAAGGTTGAACCCCAAAAACTGATGCCGCGCGTCTGGCCCGACGGATCGGGCTCGTGTCCGGTGCGGTTAACAGCCACCACCGGCAAACCATTGGCCACAGCGTGTCCGCGCTGCACAGTAGTCCATGCTTCGCGCTGGCGTTCCTGCTCCTCGGGCGTATCGCTGCTTTCGTAGCCGATGGCCGTGGGGTAAATCAGCAGTTCTGCACCGCGCAGTGCCATGAGGCGTGCTCCTTCGGGATACCATTGGTCCCAGCACACTTGTACGCCCAGACGACCAACCGAGGTGTCAATGGGTTGGAAGCCCATATCGCCGGGCGTGAAATAGAACTTTTCGTAGTAAGCCGGGTCGTCGGGGATGTGCATTTTGCGGTATTTTCCGGCAATGGTTCCGTCAGCTTCGAACACTACTGCCGTGTTGTGATACAAACCGGCTGCGCGACGTTCGAATAGCGAAGTAACCAGCACGATGTGGTGCTTGCGTGCCAGTTCACCGTAGAAGTCGGTTGAAGGGCCGGGAATGGGTTCTGCCAAATCAAACAGCTCCGTGTTTTCCGTTTGGCAAAAGTACAGCGAGTTGTGCAGTTCCTGCAAAATAACCAGCTGTGCACCCTGTTGGGCCACATCGGCAATGTTGCGTGCCAGTTTCTGTTTGTTGGCTTCGACGTCGGCCGAGCAACTTTGCTGTACCAGACCGACGCGCAATATGCGTGAAGAAGTAGACATACGTTAGAATATAGAAAGTAGAGGTTTTCAAATAAATAGATAGCATCAAGCAGCGCGGAGAAGCGCAGTTCCGCACCGATAGAGCAGCGCGGTTTAGGGCGTTACTTCGGGAAACACGCCTTCGGGATATTGCATGGTGGCGCAGTGGAGCGAACCGTGCTGGTAAATCAGCGCGCGGCAGTCGACACCTACAATTTCACGACCGGGGAAAGCCTTGGCCAAAGCCCGGGCTGCTGCTTCATCGTTGGCAGGTTGTGCGTAGGTGGGATAAAGCACTGCCTGATTCATCACCAGGTAGTTGGCGTAAGTGGCCGGCAGGCGTTCGCCCTCGCTGTCGTAAATAGCATCAGCCATGGGCAGCGCAATGAGTTGGTAAGGTTCGCCTTTGCGCGTGCGGAAACCTTTGAGCTGTTCCTCCATGGCGTGCAAAGCTTCGTAGTGTTCGTCGGCAATATCGGTGCAGCGAACATATACAATCGTGTTGTTCGGGCAAAGGCGTGCCAAAGTGTCGATGTGCGAATCCGTGTCATCGCCCGCCAAATAGCCGTGGTCGAGCCAAAGGAAATGGTCGACGCCCAAACGCTCGGTAAGCAAGGTTTCGATGTGAGCCTTATCGAGTTGCGCATTGCGGTTCGGGTTCAGCAAGCATTCCGAAGTGGTGAGCAAGGTGCCTTCGCCGTCCGTTTCGATGCTGCCACCTTCGAGTTCGAAGTCGAGGCAGTCTACATATTTACCCTGCAAAAGGTCGCGCAGCCGGCCGTTGATTTGGTTGTCGAGCGCTGCATCGAATTTGCCGCCCCAACCGTTGAAGCGGAAGTCGAGCAATTCGTTACCCGTGTTCGAAACCACGGTAAGGAAAGCATGGTCGCGCGCCCAGGTATCGTTGGTGGCACACTCCTTATATATAATATGGTCTGTAGCCCGCTTCGGCAGTTGCTCGTTGAGCAAGGCACGCACCGCCTCGACCTCGGGGGTAACGATGAGCAGCGGTTGGCGGCTGGCAATTTGGTAAGCCAGTCGCACGTAGCACGCCATGACCTCTTCGAGCATGTAAGCCCAGTCGGTTTGCGCATGAGGCCATGTCAGCTGAATGCCGCTTTGCTTGTACCATTCGGGAGCCAGCGTGCGGTAGGCCACAGCGGTAATATCCTCCACTCCGCTTTGTGCCGTAAAAATATTTTTGCCAAAGTCGTTTTGTGTAGCGGCAGGAGGAAGTGAAAATAAAGCCATAGTAAAATCAGTGTGTATTGCAAAGAAAACCTTGGTTGCACTGTGTAGATACAAGTTTGGCCAAGGTTTCCTTATGTTTATCAAATAGAAATCGTCTTGAACTTTTACGAAATTCAAGATTTGCCTTAATTTTTGAGGCGTTTTTGGGCCTTGAAGAAGAAAAGCCTTCGGTTTTTGGCAACTATGAGCCCTATTTCAGCCATTTTTTGCCATTTACAATGTAAATACCCTGCGGAAGTTGCTGTAAATCGTTGGCCGAAGCCTTTTTCAGTACGCAAATGCCCGAGGGCGTATATACATCGAAACTGTCGGCCTTGCCTGGTTTGGTAACGGTGTCGATGCCCGATATAGCATGCTTAATGTGCAGTTCGTTGGTGTTGAGCACCTGGCAGTCGTTGCGGTCGTCGGCGTTATAATTCGAGACGAAGGCCACAATCTTCATGTTGTCCATGTTCCATGTTGCCGGAATCTCCACCTTGAAGTCGGCCGCATAGCCCTTGCTCAAGTCAACCGGCATTCCCCAGGTAGGTGTCAGGCAGCGGCGTGCCACGTGGCGCTGCGTAAAATTGCCCGTAGCTCCTGCTTGTGTTTCGGTGAAAATATGGTCTTCGGCCAGCCATACATTCAGCACCGGATTCTTCAAAAAGTCAGTGGGCAGCAATTCCTTTCCTTCCACATGAATGCGCACTTCGCGTGAATTGGCTTCTCCCTCGGCCGTAATGTTTACCGACGTGAGTGCCGGCATGTCCAAAGCCTCGGGCAGCACTTTCTGCACATTTTGACCATTGGCATCAATCATCGGCACATGGTCTTTGTATATATCGGGGAATCTGCTCGCAAATTCCTTACGGTCGAACATCATGGCCGGCGCGTAAGTGCCGTGTGTCGGAGTATAGAACCATTCGTACGCCACACTTTCATCAACCGTGAATTTGTCGGTGTAAAATCCCGCATGATGCGAAAGTTCCACAACCTCTTTATTACCATCAAGAATTTTTGAAATTTCTTTGTGTGCCGATGGGCATCCCGTACATTTTTCGGTGGAGAAAACCTCGAGCAAGGCCCTACGCTTTACAATGCTGTCGCACACCATGGTTTGCTTTACGGGCGTTGCATTGTCCTTTTCGTAGGCATCAGCTTCTCCATTGATTTGGCTGATTTGCAGTTGCACATCGTAGATGCCGGTTTGGTCAAGAATCAGGTTCTGCATCATGAAAGCCCCTGTGGTGCGAGGACGTACATTCAGTCCGCTCACCGTATGCGTGGTAAATTCCTTACCGTTTACCAGGTAAGTAAACTTCAGGCTGTTAACCGTCGTAGCACCCAGGTTGTTGAACGTACCGCTGTAAATGATGTTTTTTCCCGGTAAGGTGTAGTTCGGCATTTTGGTGTTGAGAATCTGCACGTTGTGCTGCGGCAAATTATCGCCCGTTACCACAGCCTGCAAGGCCGCTCTGAGCGTAGGTTCACCCTCGTACTTTTCCCAACCGAAAGCCTTGTCGCACTTCACCCATTCTTCGTTCTCGACAAGCATATTGGTGTAAGCCAGAAACTTTTGTCCGCTCACCTCGTAACCGATGTACAGTGCCTGTCCGTCGATGACGAAAGGAGTGTTGAGTGTGATTGTGTTCCAGCTACGCGTCCACGAAGTTTGCTCCTGCTCGTAAAGTGGCTTTCCGTTCAAATCGTTCGTGATAAAGACGCGCAAGGTATCTTTGTCGTCGACCGAGGCCGTGTTTAAGCCTACTTTGATTGCCGAAATGGTGCAACCTTTGTATGCCGTCATGAAGTCGGCCGGATAATACAGAGCCGAACCTGCCTTATCCGTATTTTTGCTTATCTGCTGCAGCTGCGTAATGCTGTTTCTGCCGTTGCCCAACGTAAGTTCGCTTTCAGCCTGTGTCGTAATGGGAAACAGCAAACCGGCTGACAGACACAGCATAGCCAGTTTTTTGGAGTGAGTAAACAAGGTATTCATATCAGTAGAAAGGTTTATAAGCAGGTGTTCGCTGTGCTGCAAGCATGGAACACCTGCCGGAAAGGTTATCTGATTTATGGGCAGTCAGTTTATTTTCCGCTGCGAACCTGGCCGAGCAGTCGCTGCAGTCGCTGCAAAGTTTTGGGTTTTTCTGCCGAAACGTCTTTTTCCTCATAGTCCGAGCGCGACAAGTCGAAGAGCTGCGGAGTTGGGCGATAACCCGTTTCGATGGCCGGTCCCCAGGTAATCATAGGTCCGCCGTCTGAAGGCGAAATGTATTTGTAATGTTGCGTGCGCAGCGTGAGGCTGCGGTTCGACGTCATGCTCACGGCATAGTCGCGCGGTTGCGTGTCGCGTCCGGTCCAGGTTGAAAGGTGCTCCTGGCTGTCGGCAATCGTCGAAGCCGAGGCTGGCAGACCCGCCGCCGTAGCCAGCGTGGCAGGCACGTCAATCAGCGACGACAAAGCATCGCTCACCTTACCCTTTGCCGCCCCTTCCGGCCAATAGACAATGAAAGGAACTCGCGAGCCACCTTCGAAAGCTCCGTATTTACCTCCGCGCAACGGTCCGGCCGGGTTGTGTCCGCCTGCCAGTTCGCGTGCCTGATCGGCATATCCGTCGTCGAGCACCGGTCCGTTGTCGCTTGTAATGATGAGCATGGTGTTGCGGTCGAGTCCGCGTGCCCGCAATGCCTCTGTCAGTTGTTTCACCGTCCAGTCGAACTGCAAAATAGCTTCGCCGCGCAATCCCATGACACTTTTTCCTCTAAAACGTTCGTGCGGCATACGCGGCACATGCACATCGTTCGTACAAAGATACATAAAGAAAGGACTGCGACGGTGCGAGTCGATAAAGCGCACGGCGTGCGACAGGATGCTGTCGGCAATATCCTCGTCGCGCCAAAGTGCCCGTCCGCCGCCCTTCATATATCCGATGCGCGAAATACCGTTCACAATGCTTTGGTTGTGACCGTGCGACGGGTGCAGTTTCGTCAGCAGTTCCGGGTTTGCCTTACCGGTAGGTTCACCCTCGAAGTTCTTGATATAGCTCACGCTGATGGGGGCCTTCGGGTCGTAGTCTGCCACCCGTCCGTTTTCGATATATACACACGGCACACGGTCAGCCGTAGCCGCCATGATGTAATGGTAATCGAAGCCCAAGTTTGCCGGCGTAATATCCAGTTCGCCGTTCCAGTTTTGTTTACCCGTCTGGCTGCCCAGTCCCAGGTGCCATTTACCAATAGCCGCTGTGGCATATCCGGCACGGTGCATCAGGTTTGCCACCGTGTTCTGTTCAGGCTGTATGATGGTTCCGGCATCGCCCGCAGCCACGTTGGTGCCTCGGCGGCGGAAGGGGTATTCACCCGTCAGCATGCCATAGCGCGACGGAGTAGAAGTTGAAGCACAAGCGTGCATATTTGTCAGCTGCACACCATTGGCAGCCAAACTGTCGATAGCCGGTGTAGCCACACGTTGCGCCCCATAGCACGAAAGGTCGCCGAAGCCCAGGTCGTCGGCCACCAACAGAATAATGTTCGGTTTTGAGTTTTGGGCAGCCGCGCACAAAGGCAAAGCTGCCATTAAGGATAATAAGGTAGATTGCTTCATAATAGACATTTGGATAGGGACGCATCAAACACAATTCGCCCCCGACTTTGATTGTTTGCAGTAAGGAGCGCGCGGCACACGAACTGCAAACGCAAGTAAATTCTGCTCATTGCAGTTCGTAAAGAACACTCCTTGAAAGCATCCACTTTTGCAGACGTCTGAACAAAAGTACAAATAATGTATTAACTACGTAGCGAAATGCACAAAAATCAGCTATTTATTTTTGTTCTTCATTCAGATTGCTGTAACTTTGCCCATGATGAGGGCCGAATGCAAGCATTGCGTTTACCGAACGGCCCCTTGCTAAACTCTTTTACGCATTATGAGTACACTTGAAACAATCTTTGCAGAAAAACTGCTGAATGTAAAAGCCATTAAGTTGCAACCCGAAGCACCCTTCACTTGGGCCAGCGGTTGGAAGTCACCTTTTTATTGCGACAACCGCAAAACACTTGCTTTCCCCGCACTGCGCAGTTTCGTGAAATTGGAACTGAGCCGCCTTGTGGCAGAAAAATATCCCGAGGCACAGGCCATTGCCGGTGTTGCTACCGGAGCCATTGCCCAGGGTGCCTTGGTAGCCGATGCCCTGAGCCTTCCCTTTGCTTACGTGCGTTCGAAACCCAAAGATCACGGCATGACCAACCTCATCGAGGGCGATTTGCAGCCGGGCATGAAGGTTGTGGTAGTTGAAGATCTTATTTCAACCGGTGGCAGTAGCCTTAAAGCCGTTGAGGCTCTCCGCGCCCACGGTTGCGAAGTAATTGGTATGGTTGCCAGCTACACCTATGGTTTCCCCGTAGCCGAAGAAGCTTTTGCCAAGGCTGGTGTTGAACTCACCACGCTGACCAACTACAATGCAGTTGTAGAAGTAGCCCTGCAAACCGGCTACATCAAGCAGGAACATGTAAATATGTTGCACGAATGGCGTGCTAATCCCGGAGAATGGGGCAAGTAATTACAAGCAGAAGTGCAATCGCAAGGCTGGCAAATGCTTCGCCCTGCGATTGCATTTTTTTGTAATCTACATTCCGCTTTCATTACTCATACTTTTTCAAAACTAAACTCCTATATATTATATGTGTAAAAAACTTTTATCCCTGTGCATGCTCTTTGCCCTCAGCATGGCTGTTTGGGCCGAAGGTAAAGCCAAATACGTGTTCTACTTCATTGGCGACGGCATGGGCGTGAATCAGGTAAACGGCACCCAAACTTATCTGGCAGCACTCGAAGGCCGCATCGGTGTCACTCCGCTTTGCTTCACGCAGTTTCCCAATGCCGCCCTCGTCACCACCTATTCGGCCACGAACGGCGTAACCGACTCTGCTGCGGCCGGAACCGCACTGGCTACCGGAAACAAAACGCGCAATGGGGCACTCGGTGTGTTGGCCGATAAGGAAACCGAGGTAACGAGCGTGGCCCAGTGGGCATCTCAGGCCGGAGCCGCAGTTGGCGTAAGCACCAGTGTGAGCGTTGACCACGCCACCCCTGCTGCATTCTATGCCCACCAGGGCGGTCGCGGCTCGTATTACGCCATAGGTCAGGACCTCGTGAAAGCCGGTTTCGACTTCTATGCCGGTTCTGATTTCATGCAACCCACCGGCAAAAAAAACGATTCTCCCTCGCTCTACGACGAATGCCGCCAGGCTGGCTATACCCTGGTGCGTGGCTACAAGCAGTTTCAGAAGCAGGCCGCCAAGGCGCAGAAAATGATTTTGCTTCAAACCGAGGAAGCCAGCAAAACCGACCGTGCCTCGTTGCCCTACGCCATTGACCGCAAAAAGTCTGACCTTACGTTGCAGCAAATTACCCGTGCCGGCATCAAGTTTCTTACGCAGCAGGCAAAAAATGGTTTCTTCCTCATGGTTGAGGGTGGAAAAATCGACTGGGCTTGCCACAGCAACGATGCTGCCACTGTTTTCCATGAAGTAATCGACATGGATCAAGCCATCAGAGTGGCCTACGAATTTTACGAACAGCACCCCGACGAAACGCTCATTGTCGTCACAGCCGACCACGAAACCGGCGGCATATCGCTGGGTTGCGGTCCTTATGAACTCCACACCGATGTATTGCGTTACCAGCGCATGAGTGCCGAAGCCTATGGCAAACACATCAAGGCGCTGCACGAAAAACTCGGCAACAAGCTCACTTGGGAAAAGGTGCTGGCCGATTTGAAAGCAAACTGGGGTTTTGGCGAAAGTGTGAAACTCTCGGATACCCAAACCGAACGTTTGCACGCTGCTTACGAAAATTTAATGAAAGGCAGTGCCGGCGATAAAAAGTCGCTTTACGCACATATCGATGCCCTGTCTGATACGGCTCGCGCCATCATGGCCGAATGTGCCCTCATTGGCTGGCAAAGCGGAGGTCACTCCAACGGCTATGTACCCGTGTTTGCCATTGGTGCAGGGGCTGAAGCTTTCCACGGACAGATGGACAACACACAAATTCCTCAAATCATTGCCCGTGCCGCTGGCTGGCAGGCACGATGAGTGGGTTGCTGACGTAAATCCCCCAATGTTCCGAGTAAAAAGTAGGTGCGGTTCAAGAACACGCACTGATTAAACTCAGTGCTTTCCATACTTATAGTAGTCTCTTAAGAATATCTTTTTCTGTTGATATTCAGTAATTTTAGTCTATAAAATTCTTTGAAAAATCTGCAAGTTTCAGTACCTTTAGGTCAAGAAACTTGCAGATTTTATGATTAAAAAGACGGATAAGTAGCAAAAAGGTGTGGGGCTGCAGCATTGGGGTGAGGCAAAACGTTGCTGCTTCGTATGTTGCATCGTGTGGGTAATGACCATTACGAGTAAATGCCAATCGTACCTAAAGTTTCCCACCCCCAATAAAGAGGGTGGGAAAATTCAGTAAATAAAGGTGAAAATAAACGGGGTTCGCCTTTCGCTTCATTGCAAGGCGGAATGAGTGGGTGTGGAACCGATTGAGGCGTTTGTCTGAAAACGCTGATTATCAGTAGTTCCGCGATTCTTAAAACTAGCTCGGAACTAATTCAAACTAGCTCGGAACTAATTTCGACTGGCTCGGAACTAATTCGGACAATCGCGGAGCAAATTTTGACGATAGCTCATCGCGTGTCTTTTCCTGATTTAGCTAGACAGTTTTTTCTTTTATAACCGTTATCAGTAGACAGTTCTTTATTTATTGTACTGATATAGTAGTCAACTTCGTTTTTTAGTCCCTGATACGGTAGTCATCAATCAATGACACGCCGGATTTGCAGGAGTCCGTTTCTGTTTGTTCGGTAAGACTGCCCCTCGTATGGGGCACATTGTCTTCTTCAGACTCGCCGGCATATGCCTTCTTCCGATTCTGTTGTTCGGTTTTGCAAAGATAACGGATATTCCTGTTCTCTGTTCTCTTTTGCAGGATATTTTTTCTTCTGCCACTTTTTAATCTGCACACCATTCTCTAAATGCGCTATCGCCGGTATCTTATACCCGATGCTCATGTGAGGTCTGTGGTAATTGTAGAAGTGTATGTAACGTCCTATCACATTTTCGGCATGTCCAATATCATTGAACTGCCGTTCCCGGTAGACACGCTCCACCTTTATAATTCCATTTACACGTTCCGCTACGGCATTGTCGGTAGGCTTGTAGTCTTCTGTCATGCTAATCGTGATGTCGTGTTGCTGAAGAAGTTCCACGTACGTATCGCAGCAATACTGTACGCCGCGGTCAGAGTGATGTATCAGTCCGGGGAACTTTTCGTTGCCGGTCATCTCGATTGCCTGTTTTATCGCTTGCCGCAGTGCGGTCATGGTGGCGGAAGCACGCAAGGTGTCAGCCAGTTTCCAACCTACGATTTTGTGGGAATAGGCATCGGTTATCAGATGTAGGTAACAAACATCACCACCGCGTAGCGGTATGTAAGTAATATCGCTGACCCACAATTGGTTTGCAGAATTTAGAACAAGGTTTTTAATCCTATTCTTCCATTTATGGTAACGATGGTGGGAGTTGGTGGTACTCCTCGGTTTGCGAGGAGGAAGCATCAACCCATGACGGCGAAGTAACGTATAAAAACTGTCGCGACCAGGCACGGATTTTTCGCCGAACAAGGCAATGAGCATAATCCACAACTTGTAACCACCAATACCGGGATCCTCACTGCGTATCTCATGAACAGCTTCCAGCATTCGACGTTCGTTCCGTAAACTGGTTTCGATGTCAGCCTTAGACTGGTAATAGGCTTGACGACAATGGCCAAACAGACGGCAGGCGGGAGCAACTTTGACGCTGCCCCGTCTCACCAGTTCCGTAACTATTTGGCCCCAGATTTTTTTCGGATGGGGATATTAAAGTATTCCTCGGCACGAGTAATCATTAAATCACGAGCCTAGGTTTCCAACTTAGAAAAGGCAAGAGCCTTTTCCAACTCCTTGATGCGCTTTTTAAGCTGCGCATTCTCGTCCTTGTAATCTTCTTTACTGCGATTTGACATAGTGCTTACAACTTCTGAAGACAAAGATACATCTTCTGAAGGAACTGTAAACTTTTTCAGCCAATAACGTAATTGAGAGGCACTGGAAATTCCATGTAATTTACAAAATGAACGTTTGCTCATGCCTGATTCATGGTAAAGACGAATGAAATGATACTTTTCGTCATTACTGTAATGGCTTCCTTTTTTTCTCATACTTAGGACACATTTATTAGTTTGTTAATGTGTCTACCTATATCAGTATAAGACACAACGGCAGGCAGATGGAAAAACAGGCTGATTATTTTTCATATAATTTCACTTACCTGGCGGTTCGCTGTTTAATATTTACGGCAAAGGGACTGGGGAGGCTTGGAACGTTTAGCCATACGTAAGTGCTAAATTAATTCCGCCAACGGGTAAAATTAAAAGTTTGTTTAAAGAATAAGAGGTAACATGGGGTAAAATCATTAACTTTGCGTACAACATCATTCCCCAAAATACACACATAATGAAAGATATCAACCGCCTGAAAGTCGTACTTGTTGAGCAGAAAGAAACAAGTAAATGGCTGGCTGGTGAACTGGATAAAGATTCTGCAACCATTGCAAAATGGTGTGCAAACACCTCGCAGCCAGACTTAAATACGCTGACCAAAGTGGCTCAACTTCAACAGGTTGGCATCAGCGAATTACTCAACAAAACAGAAAATGTGTTATGAAGAAAGACAATAGTCCCTACACTGCGGCTTTTACCGGTTGTTCATTTATGATGTATGAAATGATTCGCATGCTTCCCTTATTTCTGGCAAGCAATGCAGATGAATTGGTTAAAAAAGAGATTGAAGAAAACCAATACATGATGGTCAATTCAATAGCTTCGCGAAAGAAGTACGGCAGCGAACTCAAGCGTAGGTTTTATGCAGTACCCCCTTCATTCTGGCACGACTTTTTGTCGTGGGATGAACCTGCTCAACGCTTGGGCATGCTCTATGTGCTACTGAATACCTATCGCCTCATTTTAGATTTTCACTTGAATGTAACCGTCAGAAAGTGGAACTCCATCCATCATGCATTGAGTCTGAACGACATTACCATGGAATTGTCGCAAATAGCTGCCCACGATGCGTTTGTCGATTCCTGGTCCGACAACACCAAGAATCGGGTGGCATCGGCTTATTTAACTTTTTTGAATCAAGCCGGCCTGTACGACCGTCGGAGCATGGAGCTGCACCCGGCTTCGGGAATTGACCGTGCAGCCTATGCCTATTACGTGAACATTGGGCAGGAATGGTTTCTTGAAGCCTGCCTGCTTTATCCTTATGAAATTGAAGAAATAAAACAAACTGCCTTATGACTGTCGATGAATTATATGAAAAGTTAAGTTCTCCGGCCTTTCAAGACCCGAAGAATGGTGATTTGTTTTACAATTTCTTCGTGTACCAGTATCCGGCCCGAAAGGAATATGCAATCCGGCGGCAAATCAAGGATTTTCAGGAACGCCTGAAGCGTCCGTCCACCTACATGGATGCACTGACCTTGGATTTGTTCGAAGAGTTCTGCCATTTTCTCGATGGGCAGAGCTTCGGCAATCAGAACCCTTCGTTGCTTCAATTCCTGATAAATATGGAGCGTCAAGCGCCCGACAACATCCAGAAGGTGCTGATACAGCAAGCCAATAGTTCAAAGTTCTACGAATACATCTACCAGCGGATTCAGAATCATATCAAGCTTGAAGACAACATGAAGCACGGATTCATCTTCGTCTATGGCATTGGTGATATTTTCCCGTATTTGCGAACCAACGTGTTCCTGACCAACTACGAACGCTACAATCAAACCGACAAGTACAAACTGATTGTGTTCTATCCCGGACACCAGGTAAACAACTCCTTTTCGCTGTTCGACCTGTTGGACGACTCAAATACGTACCGAGCTACCTTGCTCCTTAATGAAAACAATGAATAACCTCACATGACAACCATTCAACATCTCTATAAAAAAGACATCAACCGTCCGCTGAATCCAGCCGTTTCGGCCGATGACTTTTCGGCTGCTACCATCCAGACCGAAATTGACGAATATGTATTTACCGACGAAATCATCAACGGCCTATACCAGGTGCTGCATGCCATTTGGACACAGAACGTCAGCCACAATGGCATTTGGATCAATGGTTTCTTCGGTTCGGGTAAGTCGCACTTCCTGAAATACCTGGGCTACTGCATCAATCCGCAACACCGCGAAGCTGCCCTGCAGCGACTGAAGCAGGCAGTGAGCGAACGCGACCCGCTGCTGGTGCCCGATTCAAAAAGTCAGGTAACCATCGACGACCTGAAGCAGTTGGCTGCATGGATTCAAAAGGCTACGATTGATGTGGTGCTGTTCAACATTGGTTCGGTTCACAACACCAATTCCGACGAAAAGGAGGTGTTTACGCAGGTGTTCTGGAACCAGTTCAACCGTTTCCGCGGCTACAATGCCTTCAACCTGGCCCTGGCGCAAAATCTGGAAAAGGTGCTGGATCGGGCGGGCGTGTTCGCCACTTTCAAGGAGCGATTGGACGCCGAAGGCTTCAACTGGAACGAACAGGCTGCCATGTTGGCCACCGTATACCTCGACCACGTATTGGAAGTGGCCAAGGAACTGTTGCCTGCCTTGACCGTCGATTCGGTGCGCAAAGCCATCATGGACAACAAGGAGAATGTCAGCCCCGAGGCGTTCTGTTCGGAACTGAAGGAATTCATTGACCGGAAAAACGATAAGAATTACCGGCTGCTATTCCTCGTCGACGAGGTGAGCCAGTTCATCAGCAACCGCGAATACTTGCTTTTGCAGCTGCAGGAAGTGGTCACCGGTTTGCACAAATATGGCAACGACAAGGCCTGGATGGCCTGTACCGCCCAGCAGGACCTGAGCCAGCTGATGAGCAACATGCAGATTGTGTCGACCAGCGAGGACTATGGCAAAATCATGGGCCGCTTCGAGGTGCGCGTGTCTCTCAAGGGCACGCAAACGGAATACATCACCCAAAAGCGTTTGCTCGACAAAAACGAAACGGGAAGGGAGGTTCTCGACAAGGTGTGGGAGAGCAACCACCTGGCCATTGAAAACCAGTTTACCCTGCCCAGTTCGTTCCATACCTATAAGGACGAAGAGGACTTTATCAACTACTACCCCTTTGTGCCTTACCAGTTCCGCCTCATCATGAAGGTGCTCGACTCCTTCGGCCATCTGCGCTACATCGATTCGCAGAGCCGGGGCAACGAACGCAGCATCATCAAAATTACGCACAACACTGCCGACAAGCACAAGGACGACGAAGTGGGCCAACTCATTTCGTTCGACAAGTTCTACAATGCCATGTTCGAAGGGTCGCTCATGGCTTCAGGCCAGCGTGCCATTGGCAATGCCCTCGGCATGATTCAGGAATACGACGACCGCAACTTTGCCCAGCGTGTGGTGAACACGCTGTTCATGATTTGCAACCTTTCGACCCCCGACAAGTTGCTCTTCCCCGCCACGCAGGAACACATTGTGACGTTGCTGATGGACAAAGTGGACTGTGACAAGGCGGCACTCATTGCTCGCACCGAAAAGGCCCTGGCTTTTCTGGACCACAAGCACATTATCCGCATCGAAAGGTTTACCGACGGAAGGGCCGATGTGTATTGCTTCCAGAGCGAGGATGAAATTGATGCGGCGCGCGAAATTGAAAGCATGCAAATTGACCAGGCTACCATGGCCAAATACTTTGCCGACATTTTCAGCAAGCACTTCAAGTGTACGGCCAGTTCGAACAAGGAGGTGTACGGGTCGCGCAGTTTCTCGATTGGTTGGGCTATTTACGGACGTAATTTTTACGCCAACAATGCCGACATCAACATTGAGTTTCTGCTGGGCAAACAACCATCGGACGTTAAATTTTTCGGCAATGAACCGCATAAACTCACCTACAACATCGAGGAGGAACTTGCGAAGGATAAACTCCTGACCAACGACTTTTTCTGGTACTGCCAGGTGCAGAAATTTGCGGCCGAAAAAATCAACTCGGAAACCCGCCGCAAAACCATCGAATCGTTTGCCCAACGTGCCAACGAAGTGTACGAAAAGCGCATTGTGCCCAAAATGTGCCACATACTGAACAGGTGCGAAATTTGGTCGGGCAACTCGGTTATCCAAGTTGCCGGCGAAGGCGCACAGCGATACAAAAATGCCCTAAACCAGCATTTTGCCAATGTCTATACGCATGCCAACATGGTGGTGGCTGCAAGCGTTCCTACAACGGCCGACAGCCTGCGCAACAGCATTACCCGACCCATTGAACCGAACGAATACAGTGCACTGAACCCCATGACGACAGCCGAACAGGAGCTTGAACAGCATATCCGCGGACAGTTCGGCACGGTGTTCGTCAGCGAAATTGTGCGCACGTTCAGTGCCCGGCCTTACGGCTGGTCGGATTTTGCCACCCTCTATTTCCTGAACGAACTGCGCCGCCGTGGACGCTGGACTTTGAAATACAACAACGATGCCAACATCGACAGCCAAATCATTGCCCAGCACATCGTCAAGGAGCAAAACAAATTTACCGTGGTGCAGGCCACTGCCATCTCGCAGGAACTCATCAACGAGTTTGTCGAGGCATGGAAGTATGCACTGAACACACCCACTGCACCGGCTTCGTACGACAGCGGCGAACTTTTCCGCCTTTGTAAGCACACGGCGCCGGGCGAAAAGCAGGTCAGCCTTCACAGCATTCAGCAGAGCTATGGCCAAATCCGCAAGGAAATTGCGGTCTATCCGTTTGTAACGGTCATTGACAATGCCTTGGAGCTGCTGGAGCGCTGGGACACGGAGCGCGACCACGAAAAATTTTTCAAACGGGTCATTGCCGAACGCGAGCAAGCCAAGGAAATATTCGACCGTTGCAAAACCTTGCTGGCCTTTGTCAAGGACCATTTGCCGGCTTACCTGCACATTCGCAACTTTACGCTGCAGCACAAGGATAACTTTGCATTCCTGACACAGCAGGAAAAAGTGGCGGAACTGCAAGCCATACTGACCGATGCCTGGCCCATGCCCCACATGAAACAGTACAACCTGATCTGCCGGGAACTGGGCAAGGCGCTGGAACAGGTGAAGCAGGAAAAACAGCAGGAAATTGAGCACCGCTACCAGCAGGTGTTCACTGACTTGCGGCAAATTGCGGCAGAGGCGAACGTGGCGTACCAAATTGATGAAGACGAGGTGGTGCGGCAAATGACCGACAGCGAGAACCTTTATGTGCTGGACAACAACCTGAACACTACGGACTACCGCACGGAGCAGGTGCAGAAAATCATGAACCGCAAACACAGTCAGGGGGGTAACGGCGACGGCACTGAACAGCCGAAACGGCGCACGCGCATGGTTTCGCTGCATACGGGGTCGACGCAACCCATCAACACCGAGGCCGATGTGGATAACTACCTGGCCAAATTGAAGGTGGAACTGATGAAGTATGTGAACGCACGCGAGGAGAATGACGACATCATGGTGAAATAAGTTTATACAATGGATACGAACAAATTGAAACGCTTTGCTACCGAAGCGCGAAACAAAATACGCCAGGGAGTGGTGCACAAACTGCTCACCTTGGGTTTTAATGCAAGGGGCGAGGCCGATGAGTTTCCCCGAAAGTTGCAGGGCTCTACCCTATTCCGTGGGCAGCAGCTGGAAGAATCGTTTTACGACCAATGGATTGCCTTGTACCAGGCTATCCAAAAGCATGGATTGAAGGCGGTGTATGAAGAGGTGGCCTACACTTGGTTCAACCGCTTTGTGGCCATACGCATCCTGCAAATGAATGGCTTTATTGACCGCGTACTGGTGTTCGACAACCCGGACATCCGGGTGCCGCACATCGTGACGGAAGCCCGTCAGGGCCGTTTCCCTGTGCTGACTACCTCCGAACAGCTGCGGCTGCGCAACATCATTACAGACCCCACCAAAACTTACGAGCAGTTTGTCATTCTGATTACGGCATTCTGTCATGCCACGCCCATCCTGAACCGCTGTTTCGGCAGCATCAACGACTATACCGAATTGCTGCTTCCGAACGATGTGCTGGAGGAAGGGGGCTTTGTGGATATGCTCAACCACACGGAGTTCATTACCGAAACGGATTACAAAACTACCGAACTCTTAGGCTGGCTCTACCAGTTCTACATCTCCGAGCGCAAGGACGAGGTGTTTGCGGCGTTCAAAAAAGGACAGAAGGCCGAGGCGGAGGACACTGCTCCGGCTACGCAGATTTTTACGCCCAACTGGATTGTGAAGTACATGGTGCAGAATACTTTAGGCCGTATCTATTTGGACAACAATCCGGGTTCGGCCCTTGAGGAGCAGATGCCCTACTTGGTAGCAAAGGCGGAAGGCAACGAGGAGGCCATCTATCGTTACGAACAGTTGGAGGACTTGCGCGTGATTGACCCTGCCTGTGGTTCGGGTCACATTCTGCTTGAGGCTTTCGACTTGCTCTATGCCATGTATCTGGACGAATTCTACAGCCGCGAGGAGGCCATCAAAGCCATTTTTGCGCACAATTTGGTGGGTATCGACCTCGATACGCGTGCCCGTCAGTTGGCAACCTTTGCCCTGCTTTTGAAGGCTTGTCAGCGCGACGACCGTTTCCTCGATGCGCACTGCCTGCCGCAGGTGCTGGATATGCCGGCAGGCAACCGCGACACATGGCGCGACACCCTGGGGCATTTCGACTGCTGCTATGGCTTAACGAGCAGTCAGTCACCTTGTGAGGAGATTGATGCGGCCTTCCAATTGTTGGAGCAGGCTCCCAACTTGGGCAGCACCATGAAGTTTGCCATCAGCGAGCGCACGCGAGTTTACTTACAGGAAAGGGTGGCTTGCTACGAAGCGAAGCCGCAGTGTAGCCAAGATTTCGAACCGCTGGTTCAGGGTTTCCGCCTCATTTTGGCGCTGACGGATCGGTATGCGGCGGTGATTGCGAATCCGCCGTACATGGGGAGTGGCAAAATGAATGAGGTGCTGAGTGAGTATGTGAAGAAGAACTATGCGGAAGGCAAGGGCGATTTGTTCTCTGTATTTATGCAGGTTGCAGAATCTATGTTGGAACCCAATGGCAAATACGGCATGATCAATATGCAGAGCTGGATGTTCCTTTCTTCCTTTGAAAAGCTCCGTACACATATCCTTTCTCAGCTACATATTGACTCCATGCTGCACTTAGGTCCACAGACCTTTGACGAACTTTCGGGCGAAGTGGTACAGAATACGGCTTTTGTCATTAGCAAGCATCAACCTTTAGAAGAAGGAGGAACCTATTATCGTTTGGTAGATGGTAATAACTGCCGTGAAAAGGAGGAACTCTTCTTAGCACATCGCTGTAATAATGAGGATGGCAACCGCATCTACTACCCGAATGTTTCTCAGAAGAACTTTGAGAAGATTCCAGGAAGTCCGATTGGGTATTGGTTAGGAAGTAATTGGGGAAATATTTTCAATAATTACGTATCTCTCGGCAATAAATTTGCTTTTAAGAAAGGAATGAGTACTGGAGATAATGCTCGTTTTATCAGAGGTTGGAGTGAAGTATCGTTAGAAGATATCATTTTTAAATGTTCTTCGAATGAAGAATCGTTATCATTTACACAAAAATGGTATCCTATTAATTATGGAGGCACTTATCGTAAATGGTACGGAAATCAACATTCCGTTGCGAATTGGTTACATAACGGTGAGGAAATGAAATCTAATGCTACAATATTAAATAATGGAGGGCATTGGTCAAGATATATTACAAGCACAGATTATTTTTTCAGACCAGGTTTGTCATGGAATGCTATATCTTCTGGTAATATTTGCGTAAGATATTTTGCTGACGGATTTATATTTTGTAGTGCTAGTATGTGTGGCTATGGTGAATCTATAAAGCCAGTAATAGGACTTCTTAATTCTAAAGTTGCAACAGACATTTTGAAAGTATTAGCTCCAACAATGAATTATGGACCATTACAAGTTAAAGAGATTCCATATATAGAAAAAATTAAAGAATATACACCTACAATAGAGCACAATATAGATATTGCTAAATCCGATTGGGACGCCCACGAAACCTCTTGGGACTTCCAACGCAACGAGCTGCTGACCATTGATGCAGAAACCTATGCCGACAATATCCAGTATCAGATAGAGAAGCACGAGAAAGAAACGGGAGAGAAAATCTGCATCGACCCTGCCGCACCCGAATTAGGTAGCTTGGCTTGGCGCATGGAACAATACAAGCTGAAATGGGAAAAGCTCTTTATGCAGCTACATGCCAATGAAGAAGAACTGAACCGCCAGTTCATCGACATCTACGGCCTGCAAGACGAACTCACCCCCGATGTACCCTTGGATGAAGTCACCATTCTGCAACAAGGAGAAATATCGATTGAGTGAGAGCAGAGCCAAGCTTGCTTGAGCTATGCCGAGCCTAACAAAATTTAAAAAGCAACTTATCATGGAATCTTGTATGACAACAAATTATAAAGCAGGCCAAAAAGTAACTCATATTATAGAATATGTGGTCAGCTGTGTAGGAGCTTTTTCGCAGCGTTTTAAATTGACCAATGCACAGGCGTATGCTTACTTGCATCGGTTTAAAGCCATCGACTTTTTAATAGACTGCTATGCAGCCGAACATACATTGTCTATTGAAGAGGCTGTAGATGACATCGTACAAATCTGTAAAAAGAATGGAGGACGTATCGCATGATTGAATTATATCACGGTAGTAATGTTGAAATAAAAACGATTGATTTAAGTCGTTCTCGTAAAGGAAAAGATTTCGGTTGTGGCTTTTATCTTAATCCGAATAGAGAGCAAGCTGAGGAAATGGCTGTCAGAACCACCCAGCGCATGATGGAAGGTTCTCCTATTGTCAACAGGTTTCTTTTCGACGAAGCAGTGTTAACACATTCAGACTGTTTGTCAGTGAAGATATTTTCAGACTATACGTTGGATTGGGCAGAGTTTATATTACAAAACAGGCGTAATTTAAGCAACAACCCTATACACCCTTACGATATCGTAGTAGGACCTATTGCTAATGATACAGTTGGCGTGCAGATGAGGCGATATTTACAAGGTTATATCAGCATAGAACGTATGATAGACGAACTGAAATTCAAACAGCCAAGCATTCAGTATTTTTTTGGCACAGAACAAGCCATTCAACACTTAAAGCGAATCTGACATGAATGAAGATATTCAATTTCAAATAGAATGCCTTTCTACTGAAATCGTGGAATTGCTGATGGATAAATATAATTGGGACATTAAAACAGCACTTGATGAATGGTATGCTTCAGAGACTTTTAAGCGAGTTTGCAACCCACAAACGGGTTTATATTATGAAGGTGCAGTATATGTTTTCTCTTATCTGGAAAATGAAATAGAAACAGGCATTATCAAGTAATGACATGGAAACAAATAAACAACATATCGTATGGCACGATGATGTACTCGTCAAGCAATTCATCAGCTACGCCATCGGCTGTATGATGGGACGCTATAGCCTGGATAAACCCGGCCTCATCCTTGCCAACCAAGGCGATACGCTCAAGGAATACCAAGAACAAGTGCCGAGCCCCAGCTTCATGCCCGATGAAGACGGCATACTGCCGCTGATGGACGAAAACTCGCCCTTCCCCGACAATGTGGTCACTCGCCTGGCAGAATGGGTGAAGGTGGCATTAGGCGCAGAATGGCAGACAGCCAACCTGAACTGCATGGAAACCGCCTTGGGCAAGTCGCTCACCGACTACCTGGCCAAGGACTTCTGGAAAGACCACAAGAAGATGTATCAGAACCGCCCCATCTACTGGTTGTTCGCTTCGAAGAAGGGTGCGTTCAAGGCCTTGGTCTATATGCACCGCATAGACCCCTACACCATAGGCAAGGTGCGCAACAAGTACCTGCTGCCCTACATCGAATGGCTGAAGGCGCAAATAGATGCCCTCATGGCGCGTCAGGCCGAACTGAGCAGCACGGAACGCAAGCAGTTGCAGAATTTCAACAAGCAGCTGGAAGAATGCCGCGAGTACGATGTGCGTCTGCACGAAGCCGCTACCCATCCCATGAGCATGGATTTGGACGATGGCGTGGTGGTGAATTACGCCAAGTTTGGCGACATCCTGGCAAAGTTGAAATAATGCATTGAAAACAAACATACAATGACCATCAAAGAAAAAATATTCAAATACTTCGCTGCCAGCAACGACCTGCGTGTGCTGTTTGTGTTCGATGCTTTAGGTATGCTTCGCTACGAAATAGATGAAGACAGCACTCCCTGGCCGGAGGACTATGTGTATCAGGTGTTTGCCGGCGACTGGTTTACCACGAAAATCAAACTGGCACACGAATGGGCAGACAAAAAGGTGGTCCTGATGTTCAATCAGATAGAACCTACGACGCAAGAGGCTTGTCTGGCCTTTCCGCTGATGAGTGCCTTGCAAGCCAATATGGTTTTTCATGAAGAAGATGCCATTGCTTTTATGCAACAACGCGACATTCCGATGCAATATGCCGACTTCTTCAAACGCCATATTACCGAACTGCTGCGCGAACGCTTCAACAAAGTGTTGTCGCCCTATTACCACAGCCAGGTGTTCAACCTGGATTGTGCGCACCGGGGCATACTCTCGGTGTACTTAGGCAGCCACAAAATGCTGGAGTGGTACCAGATTATTGCCCAACTGGTGATTCTCGGCGCACAAGAAGATACGAGCAAGGCTAATGCCTTTTGGCACAAACTGCAGACTGACGACAAAGCAAGAGCCAACGACATACAGGCTACTTTGACAGAAAAACTCAAAAGCTTGGTGGGCGACGCTTTCAATCCTAAAAGTTTGCAGCCCATGACCGAAGTGGTGGAGGCTATGAAGTACAATGCCATTACGCAATTACTGGCGATGCAAGAAGCTGATCCCTACAAACGTCTCAAAATTCAGGACAGCGTGAGGTTGCAGCAGCTGAACAGCATACTGACCTCGATTGCTGAAAACACCAAACTGCATGAAACCTTTGCCAAAGCCTTCGAACAACTGGGACAACACATTCAGGAGGAAAAACTGCTGGAGGTGTATGGTCCGGATGCTCCGTACGCTTTCCTGTCGGAAGAGATGTGCAAACAAATGGTGAAACGATGGGTTAATCATACCATATACACGAACCCGGAGGAGGTGCAGCAGCGCATCGTTGGCATGCAGGAAAAAGCGATGCTCAGCGACCGATTCAAAAACACATTGGCGTTTTTGCAACAAATAGGCAGTTTCTATGCCTGCATAAACAGCATGGATACCCTGAAACTGAACACGCCCGACCAATACCTGAAGCAGTATACCAAGGCATGGTATCAACTGGACAAGCACTACCGACAGGCTGTGTGCGCGTTTGCAGACTTAGGCGATGCTTACAGCGATACTACCGAAAGCCTGAAAATGAAAATGGACCATGACTATGCTGTATGGGCCAATGAACTGAACCTGGAATGGGTGCGCTGCATGCAAGAAGTGGGCAGGGGCTTCGAAACCATCACTATGGTGGAAAAGCAACCCGACTTTTTCAAACATCACATCGGAACACCGAAAGTGAAGACGGCCGTGATTGTGAGCGATGCCTTTCGCTACGAAATGGCCGCCGAACTGATGGAACGGCTGACGGAAAAGAAGCATGTGGCCACACTGACCCCTATGCTGGCTATGCTGCCCACCGAAACGAAATACTGCAAACTGGCCTTGCTTCCGCACGAGGAACTGGTGTGCACTGGTACGGACATGCTGGTGGACGGGAAGCAGTTGGGGTCGACAGAGGCTCGCACCAAGCATCTGCAGCAGTACTGCGACAACGCGGTATGTATCAATTACGATGCTTTGATGGGGCTGGAGAAACGTGAAAAGCGGGAGGTGTTTAAGCACAAACTGGTATACGTGTTTCATAACACGCTGGACGAACAATGCCACGGCTGCAACTTGAAGACCTTTGCTTTGACCACACGGAACACCTTGGACGAACTGCTGCAACTGATTCTCTTTATTCATGATTACGCTAACGTGACCGAGGTATATGTGACAGCCGATCATGGTTTCCTTTACAACGACATTCCTTTTGAGGAGAAAGATAAGCAGGTTGTTTCAGAAGACACGCTGGAAAAGAAAACACGCTATTTTCTGTGCCACAATGAAGCCCAAACATTTGGCATCAGCAAATTTCACCTGCAGGCAGTTTCGGCTATGAAGGGCGACTACTGGGTGGGTGTAGCCACCGGTACCAACCGCTTGGCTAAGGAAGGCGGTGACTATACGTTTGCTCATGGTGGTGCTTCGCTCCAAGAACTGGTGATTCCCATTTTTCACAGTAAATATAAGGAAGACAACCAAAAGGGCAAAGTAAGTGTGTCGCTGCTGGAATCGACACTGACTCTGGCTTCAAGCCGCATGAAGGCGCATTTGGTGCAGGGTGAAGCTGTGACGATGAAGTTGCAACCTCTGACTGTGCATTGTGCGATTTATGTGGGTGATGAAGCGGTTTCGCCCGTCAAGACCCTGACCCTGAACGCAACCGATCCGGAAATGGGAAGCAGCCGCATCTACGAAGTGGACCTGACGGTGACACAGTCGGCCACTTCGAAGATTATGCAATTCAAGGTGTTCAAGGAAGAGGATACACTGAACCCGGTGATTACTAAAAACATAGTTAACAATACGCTCATTGAGCAAGATGATTTTTAAGGCATGGCACTTCAAGATAAGATATTAGCGGCATTTGGCGGCAAGGTGGTACGCAAAGATCTGGCTTTTCAAGTGAAAGGCAACTTTCCGGTACCTACCTACGTGCTGGAATACTTGTTGGGACAGTATTGCGCCAGCGACGACCCGCAGATTATTGCCGAGGGCGTAGAAAAAGTAAAAACCGTTATCCGTAACAATTACATCAGCCGGGCTGAAGCCGACCTTATCAAAGGACGCATTCGCGAACGAGGGTCGTACACGGTAATCGACAAGGTGACTGCCACACTGAACGACAAACAAGACCAATATGAGGTGGCGTTTGCTAACCTGGGACTGACCAAAATTCCCATTGGCGACCAGGTGATTCTGCGTAACCCTAAGCTTCTGTCGGGCAATGGGGTGTGGAGCATCATCAAATTAAACTATCTGACGGGCGAAGATGTTAGGATTCGCTGGGAAATTCAATCGTTGAAACCGATTCAGATTTCGAACATCGACCTGGACGAATACATTGCCCAACGTGAGAAGTTTACGACCGCAGAATGGATGGACATGTTGATGCACACCATCGGCCTGAATCCCGAGAACCTGAACCGACGCGAAAAGTTCATTGCGCTGGCTCGCCTGTTGCCTCACATTGAAAACAACTTTAACTTTTTGGAACTGGGACCGAAGGGTACGGGTAAGTCGCACGTTTATCAGGAATTTTCGCCTTACTCCGTGTTGGTGAGCGGAGGTGACGTGACGAGTGCCCGCTTGTTTGTAAAAATGTCGGGCAACAAGGAGATTTTGGGCCTGGTGGGTTACTGGGACGTGGTGGCCTGGGACGAATATGAACAGAAACCCCATCGGGCTATCGAAGCTAAACTGGTAGATACCATGCAGAACTACCTGGCCAATAAATCGTTTAACCGCGGAAAAGGAACGCACGAGAGTACGGCTTCGATGGCATTCGTGGGCAACACGAAACATACGGTGCCCTATATGCTCAAGAACTCCCACCTGTTTGAATCCATTCCATCGGACTTCCTGCAGACGGGTGCCTTCTTGGACCGTATCCATGTGTACAACCCCGGATGGGAAGTGAAGGTGCTGAAGAAAAGTTCGTTCAGCACGGGCTATGGATTGATTACAGATTACATCTCAGCCATTCTGCATGAATTACGTTACATTGACCACTCTGATAAACTGCAGGCATACGCCAAATTCAATGGCACGCTGTCGGAACGTGACCATAATGCCATACGCAAAACCTTTTCGGGCTTCTGCAAACTGCTCTACCCCAATGGCGTGATGACCGACGAAGAAGCCAAGGAGGTGATTGACTTTGCTGCAGAAGCACGCAAGCGTGTGAAAGACCAGCTTTACATCATTGACTCAACCTTCTGTGCCGAACCGGCGAAGTTTGAATATACTTGGGTGAAAACTGGAGAAGTCATCAAGGTGGAAACGTTAGAAAATCTGGAGAATAACCACTGCAATGTTATTGAGCAAAAAGCTGCTGAAGAAAAAGACGAAAGCAACGAACCTGCAGAGGCAACGGCATCTGCTGAACCCAACCAAACAACATCGATGACGCGATTGCCCAGACCGCGCATCAAAACCTTGGGTAGTGCCTTGATTTCAATCCGTGAAAACCAAAGGGGAGTTACCTACAAAGGGTTGTTCGGCGACTACCTTCGCGATGCCCGGGAAATTACCCTGATAGATCCTTTCATCAGGCAACCTTACCAAATTGATAACTTTGTTGACTTTGTGCAAACCATACGCGAGGTTACGACACAAGATGTCATTAAAATTCATTTGAGTACGCAAAACGACGATGATGAAAAGGTGGCAGAAGTGATTGACAGTTTCAATGAGCTGGCCGATGAGCTACTACCCTTGGGCATAGAGTTTACGTATGACTTTAAGGCCGACCATGACCGCCTGATTCGTACGGATACAGGCTGGACTATCAGCTTGGGACGAGGACTGGACATTTACGAAAAATTCAGCCGCTTTTCATTGGGTAGAGCTTATCAGCAAAACCGACGTTGCAAAGCCTTTAACGTGTCGATTAACAAGACTGAAGAACAAGGCTGACGAATGTGAATGGCGTGTGGCAAGCAAACTTGTCTGTTTAAAATATAAGTAGGTGTTCATAATTATTTTTACAATTGAATGGTGTGATTGTGCCATACAATGTAAAAATAATTATGAGCACCTACTCATTTAGCAAAAAAGCGAGAATTTTATGCCTTTTAGTTTCTCGTTTAAGTTAATACTTTTTTAATTGTTGCCTATTAGCTGATTTTAGTTTAACTTTGCGGAGAAATTGAAAAAGAATAAATGAATAACGTACCTGACACATTTAAAAGAGATGAGGAGGAAATGCAGATTATTCCCCTCCTTAAACTATGCATCAACCAACTCCTTAGAAATTGGTATTGGTTTTTACTTTCCATAGTTATTTGCTTGGGTTTGGGATGGATTTACCGCCAAAGCCAACCGAGCGTGTTCAAACAACAATCGGTTATCCTCATCGAAGAGGCTGACTCCGACCCGCGTAGCCGCATGGTGAAAGGTAATATGTCGGGGCTGCTTGAACTGAATGGTATCAGCGTGGGCGATAACTTGAAGAACGAAATTTTCATTCTTTCTTCAAAACGCTTGATGACGCGCGTTGTCGACAAACTCGACTTGGACGTTGACTACCTCATGCCCGTGAGCTTGCACAAGGTGGCTCTTTATAAGAATGAACGCCCCATCGAGGTGCTCTTCCATGATTCGCTGCCTAGCGAAAATCCGATTCCCAAAAACATGATTGTGAGTCTGAAAATCAAAAAACTGGATCAGAACACAGTGGAAATTAAGGGTTTCAGAAACAAAAAGGGCAAAAAAACGGATGAAAAAATCAAGGCTAACTTTGGTCAAACGGTGAAAACGCCTGCCGGACGATTGAGCGTGGTGCGCAGCAAAATGTTCAATAAGTGGGAGGACGAGGAAATCACCGTGAACCGTAACTCGGTAAGTGCTACGGCCGACGCGCTGAGAAAGCGTATGGATGTGGCACAAATCGAAAAGGAGGCTTCGCTCATTGGTTTGACTTTCCAGGACATCAACCCGAAACGTGCGGTGGATGTGCTCAATACGCTGTATAATACATATAAGGAAGACGTGGTGGAAAACAAGAACCGTGTGGCTCTGAACACGGCGCGCTTCATCGACGAACGTCTGAAACTGATTGGTACGGAACTCAGCGATGTGGAGAACAACTTGGCTTCGTTCAAAAAACGTAACAGCGTACTTGACTTTGAAACTACAGCACAGTCGATAACGCAGGAAAGCAGCTTGGCACGCCAAAAAACGCTTGAGGCGGAAACGCAGTTGAACGTGGCGCAGTATCTTTACAACTATCTGGACAACCAGACAAACGACCGCGACCTGATTCCGGCGCTGAGCCTGAAGGATGCTTCGTTCAATACAACCATTGATAAATACAACCAGTTGCAAATGCAGCGCAACCAAATGGCCAACAACTCGAGCGATGACCATGCGGTGGTGCGCGAACTCGACAAGCAACTGCATCAGATGCGCCAAAGCATCAAGGCATCGGTAGCGAACTACATCAGCACTTGCAAACTGCAACTGGACGATGCCAAGGCTGCCGAAAATATGCTGACCGGACGCTTGGCCGGTGCTCCCGAACAGGAAAAACTGGGTATCGACATCGTGCGCCAGCAAAAACTGAAAGAAACGCTTTACACTTACTTGCTCAACAAGCGTGAGGAAGTGGCGATGAAGCAGGCTATCAACGAGGCGAACGTGCGATTGGTGGAAGGACCTATGGGTAGCGACATTCCTATCAGTCCGCGCACCATGGTTATTTTGCTAATCAGCCTGGTTATCGGTGTGATGATTCCTGCTTTCATCATTTGGCTGCGCATTGCTATGGATGTGAGCGTTCGCGGACGTAAGGACATCGAGGATAACACCACGATTCCTTTGCTGGGCGAAATTCCCAATATCAAGGATTCTGACGGCAAAACGCTTATCACAGATCTTCCCTCGGACGATCCCATTGTGGAAGGTTTCCGCATCATGCGTTACAACTTGGGCTATATGCGCCATAATACGCAGGTGATGATTTGCACCTCGACAACTCCGGGTCAGGGTAAGAGTTTCATTTCGCGTAACGTAGCTTCGATTCTGGCTATGGCCGGCAAGAAGGTGCTGCTGATTGATGCCGACATCCGTAAGGGTACGCTGAGCCGCAACTTCGGACAGTCTTTCGGCTTGACTACTTTCCTTTCGGACGAACATACGCAAATTGATGAAATTATCCAGAAGGATCACCTGACGAAGGGTGTTGACTTTATCCCTGCTGGCAACATTCCGCCTAACCCCTCGGAATTGCTGATGTCAAAGCGTTTCGAAGAAATGATTACTGCACTTCGCGAACGTTACGACCATATCATCATCGACTCTACCCCGCTCTTCTCGGTGGCCGATGCCAGCATTACCAGCCGTGTGGCTGACATCACGCTCTTCGTGATTCGCGCACAGGTACAGGACCGCAACTTCCTGCCTGAACTGGAACGTATGTATCAGGATAATCGCTTCAAGCATTTGAGCATTGTGCTGAACGACGTAAACATGAAGAGTGACGGTACCTATGGTCAGGGCTATGGCTATGGTTATGGCTACGGATATGGTTCGCACACCAAACAAAAGCGTTCGCTCAATGTGTTGCGCCGCTTAAGACGATAAAACAACCGGCTGTGCCTTACACGGCGCAATGCCAGACTTAAACAATGAAAACGCATCCTTGCCGCTTCGGCCAGGGATGCGTTTTTTTGTACAACTCCAACTGCTGCTCAACAGGGTGGGCATGGCTCCCCCGATAAAAAACTTCAGCTTTGAATTTGTATTCCCAGTATTTTTTTACTAAGCCCTATTTTTCCACATCTACTTATTTTGAACACCTACCATGTAGGAAATACAAAGATTTTCTGCTAACTTTGTATGCACAATATCATTCAAATCATGACAATGAAGCATACCTACGAAATAATGGCTCCTGTCGGTTCGCGCGAGGCATTGGCCGCTGCGCTGAAAGCCGGAGCCGACTCAATTTACTTTGGCATTGAAGCGCTGAATATGCGCGCACATAGTGCCACGCACTTTACCATCGACGATTTGCACGACATTGCTGCGCGCTGCAACGAACAGGGCGTGAAATCGTATCTGACGGTAAACACTATTATTTACGACAACGATATCGAACTGATGCACCGCATTTGCGATGCTGCACATGAGGCCGGCATATCGGCTGTCATTGCCAGCGATGTGGCGGTGATGACTTACTGTAATAAAATTGGTCAGGAAGTTCACTTGTCGACGCAGCTCAACATTTCGAACACTGAGGCTCTGAAATTCTATGCCCAGTTTGCTGATGTCGTAGTGCTGGCACGCGAACTGAACCTGGACCAGGTGAGCGAAATTTACCGGGCCATCGAGGAGGAGCACATCGTCGGACCGATGGGCGAACCTGTACGCATCGAGATGTTCTGTCATGGTGCTCTGTGCATGGCTGTGAGCGGCAAATGTTACCTTTCACTCGATAACCTGGGCCGTTCGGCTAACCGCGGTGAGTGTATGCAGGTGTGCCGCCGTAGCTACACCGTGCGCGACCGCGAAACGGGCGTGGAACTGGACGTTGACAATAAATACATCATGAGCCCGAAGGACCTTAAAACCATCGGATTCATTGACCGCATGATGAAGGCCGGCGTGCGTGTGTTCAAAATCGAAGGACGCGCTCGCAGCGCAGAATATGTCTACACCGTGGTGCAATGCTACAAAGAGGCTATTGCAGCGGTTGAAGAGGGTACATTCACGCCCGAAAAGGTGGAGGAATGGAACAAGCGTCTGGCTACGGTGTTCAACCGCGGATTCTGGGACGGCTACTACCTGGGACAAAAAATGGGCGAATGGAGCGAGGTGTATGGTTCGAGTGCTACCGAGAAAAAACAATATGTGGGCAAGGGTATGAAATACTTTGCGAAACTCGGCGTTGGCGAATTTTACATCGAAGCCGGCGAATTTGCACCTGGCGATAAGCTGCTGATTACCGGACCTACGACCGGTGCACTTTACGTGGAAGCAACCGACATTCACGGGGATAACGGACCGGTGGACAAAGCCATGAAGGGTATGCGGGTGTCGATTCCGGTGCCCGAAAAGGTGCGTCCGTCCGACCGTCTGTACAAAATTGTGAAGCAGAAATAAACGGACGGTTCTGCCATTCTGACTTTGAAGTCGTCTAAACTTTTCTGACGAAGATTTGATATGGAGATTTATCTCTTCTAAATTCAATCTTCACCTTTCTTTTTGGCCGTTTTTTGACCTTTCATCAGTCGTGTAGCTCGCTACACTCCTTCTTCAAGGCCCAAAAACGCCTCAAAAATCAAGGCAATTCTTGAATTTCATAAAAGTTCAGACGACTTCTTTATTTAAAAAAATCATTTTGTCCGCTACTTGACAAAGCGGTAACGGACAACAGGCAGGTGTTCAACCTCACTTTTGAACGCAACCAAAGTATGTTTGCATTGAACACCTGCTTTCATTTCCTTTTATCTTTATCACGATGAAACTGCTTTTCGACTTTGGCGGAGTGCTGGTTGACCTTGACCGCGAACGGGTGGTCAATGCCTTTGCCGAATTAGGACTTGATATGCACAATTACCTCGGGGCCTACCGACAATCCGGGCCTTTTTCGTTGCTCGAACAGGGTAAAATCAGTGTTCACGAATTTTGTAACGAAATCCGTAACCTTACGGGACATACTGAACTTACGGACGAAAGCATCGTCAAGGCTTGGAAGGCCTTTCTGCCCGGTGTGCCGGCCGAACGATTGGAAATGCTGCTGAAAATCAAACAGCATTACTCGGTGAACTTGCTCAGCAACACGAATGTCATTCATTGGCAACAGGCGTGCGACGACTTTTTCCATTACCACGACCGGGAGGTAAATGACTTTTTCGACCAGATTTTCCTGTCGTACGAATTGGGCGTCGAAAAACCAGAACCGCGCATTTACGAAGCCGTTATCGAGGGCTTGGGTGTGCCGGCAAACGAGATTTTATTTTTTGACGACAGCGAGGTAAACTGCGAAGCTGCCCGAAAATGTGGTATGCAAGCGTGTCTGGCTCCTGCTCACAGCGAATGGTTTAAATATTTCAACGAAGATGGCAAATTACTCCTTTCATAAATTTCATCATCATCCGCAGGGTAACCCGATCGAGGGTTACTGCGCTGCCATTGGCTTTTTCGACGGGGTGCACCGCGGACACTTGTATTTGATTGAACAGGTTAAAACCGAAGCTGAAAAACGCGGCCTTACGCCAATCGTTATCAGTTTCGAAGAACATCCGCGACTGACACTGACGCACACACAATACTGGCCCGAACTGCTGACCACCAACCACGAAAAACTGCAACTGCTCGAAGCTACGGGATTGGGCGGCTGCGTGATGTTGCACTTCAACCAGCAAATGTCGATGCTTTCGTCGCGCGAATTTATGGAACTCGTGTTGCGCGATGAACTGAACGTGAAGTGCCTGCTCGTGGGGTACGACCACCACTTTGGCTCTGACCTTTCGGCTGGATTTAAAGAATATGTGAAGTACGGACGGGAAACGGGTATCGAGGTGTTGCGCGAAAAACCTTTCGAAACGAATGATTTGCGCATCAGTTCGTCGGCTACGCGACGTTTCCTGACGGGCGGTAACGTGGAAATGGCGCGTGCCTGCCTGGGACGCGGCTATAAACTGGAAGGTACGATTGTTGAGGGACATCACAAGGGTACGCTGCTGGGATTTCCGACTGCGAACCTTAAACCTGAATGCCCTGAACAGCTGATTCCCGGACGTGGTGTATATGCCGTTAAAGCCTATATCGAAGGTTTCAGCTACAAGGCTATGCTGAACATCGGCTGGCGACCGACACTCGACAACGGACATGACCAAAGCATCGAGGCACACTTGCTCGACTACGAAGGTGGAGAACTTTACGGCAAACAACTTTCTATCGTTTTTTACCGCCGCGTACGCGATGAACAGCGTTTCGAAAGCCTTGAGGCACTGCAAGCGCAGCTGACGGTTGATGCCGATACGGTGCGACAAATGCTGAACGAAACCCCATGAAGGCCTTAGGATTTTACCTTAGTTTCATTGCTACCTCAGGCATAGCAATGTGGCTGGCTAAAAATAATTTACTGATTGCTGCTGGAAGCGGACAGGAGGCTTCGCTGGTTAACATGGGACTGTGGTTGCTGCTATGCGAGAGCGTACTGTGCATGGTTCTGTGGTTCGGAATTTTCCGATGGAAAAGGATGAAGGACTGTTGGTGGACGCGCAAACATTTAGCCTCAGCCAATAGCTCTGCACATACGAAGGAGCACCATTCAATGCGTTTGCTGCGTCCGTTTCGCACCCTGCTGTTTGCCGTACTGGCCACTACTTTGGTGTCCTTCGGACTTTCACTGGTACTTGAACCGCTGCAATTATCGGACAACGGCGTCACAGCCTACTTCAATACGCTGCTACAGCAGCCTTGGAGTTTGCTGCTGCTCGTGGTTGTCGGTCCGCTGTGCGAGGAACTTGTGTTTCGCGCCGGCATCCAGCAGTCGTTGCGCAACTCCGGACTGCACCCGCTGCTTGCCGCTGTTGTCAGTGCATCGGCTTTTGCCTTGGTGCATGGCAACTTGGCGCAGGGCATTCCGGCTTTTACGGTAGGCATTCTGTTGGGCATTCTTTACAACCGCACGGGCAACCTGTGGCTCTGTCTGCCGGCTCACATGGCCAACAATTTATTGGCCGTCGGGCTGATGGCTATGGGCAGCCGTTTCGACTTGGCCGAACGCTGGCCGGTTTGGGCCGTTGTGGCATTGGGCATTTTTCATATTGGACTTGGACTGCGCAATTTGCAGCGCACCCTGCGCCAACCTGTAGGCACATACGACGTGGCCGACAATGCCCGTTAAAAATCACGCTGAATAATATTACAATATGTTGATAGGTAATCTTGACTTGGGCGAACGCCCTGTGGTACTTGCTCCGATGGAGGACGTAACAGACATTGGCTTCCGACTGCTCTGTCGACGCTTGGGTGCCTCTATGGTCTACTCTGAATTTGTGGCGGCCGATGCGTTGGTTCGCATGGTAAACAAAAGTTTGGAAAAACTCACGGTTTGCGAGGCTGAACGTCCGGTAGCTATTCAAATCTATGGCAAAGACCCTATAGCCGTACGCGATGCGGCACAAATCGTTGTGGAACGAGCCCACCCCGATGTACTCGACATCAACTTTGGCTGCCCCGTTAAGCGCGTGGCTGGAAAGGGGGCGGGCGCCGGCCTGCTGCAGGATGTGCCGCGTATGCTTGAAATTACGAAAGCGGTGGTGGATGCAGTAGACGTGCCCGTCACGGCCAAAACCCGCTTGGGATGGGATGCACAGCACCAAATCATCGTGCCGCTTGCTGAACAGCTACAGGACTGCGGCATACAAGCGCTGACGATTCACGGACGTACCCGTGCACAAATGTACACGGGCGAAGCCGATTGGTCGCTCATTGGCGAAGTGAAGCGCAATCCGCGCATGCGCATACCCATTATTGGTAACGGTGACATCACTTCGGGCGAAGGTGCCAAACGTGCTTTCGACGAATTTGGAGTAGATGCTGTGATGGTGGGACGTGCCACCTTTGGCCGACCTTGGATTTTCAAGGAAATTCACGATGCTCTGCACGCTGACGACCATCAGGTTGACCAGGTTGTTCCCTCTGAATTTGCCCCCATAAGTGCCGATTGGAAACTGGATGTGCTCAAGGAACAGGTGCGACAGAGCGTTGAACGCATTGATGAATATCGCGGTATTTTGCACATTCGCCGCCACTTGGCTGCTACCCCACTCTTCAAGGGGTTGCCCAACTTCCGCCAAACGCGCATCGCGATGTTGCGCGCTGAAACAGTAGACGAACTTTTCGAAATTATGGAAAGTACCCGACCGCTCATTCGCGAAGCTGAACATACTGAAAATACATTGGCTTGATGCAGCGCAATGCATTCCAGCTTATTGAAGTCGTCTAAACTTTTCTGACGAAGATTTGATTTGGAGATTTATCTCTTCTAAATTCAATCTTCACCTTTCTTTTTGGCCGTTTTTTGACCTTTCATCAGTCGTGTAGCTCGCTACACTCCTTCTTCAAGGCCCAAAAACGCCTCAAAAATTAAGGCAAATCTTGAAATTCATAAAAGTTCAGATGACTTCATTGAAAAGGACACTTTGTTCCGGCAAATCAAAAGCCCTCACTACAAACATTCATCGTGTTTGCAGTGAGGGCTTTTTGGGGCTCAGTAGCAAAAATGTGTGTGAGGGCAGTAACATTTTGGGGAGGTCAAACGTTGCTGCTTCGTACGTTTTGTGAATCGGCATGCGATAACATGTTATATCCCGATTTCATTTTTTTTTCGCGTGTGGAAAATGCGCGAGAAAGCCCATATATAAGGGGATGAATGCCGATTTTGGGGTGTGGAAAACTTTCGAAGTGCGATATTAGGAGGCCAAAAAATTTGGATTTCGGGGTGTTCGCATTGTATCTTTGCATCAACCATATAAAGGCTGCACGACAGTATGGAGAAACTGTACGTCAGTCTAAACGGATGAAAAAACAGCATTCCTTATTTATTCATTCAGCGTTCTTTGACATTTTGCTACAAAAGAAAGTAAGGCAGGTAGGCCTATCTGAAACCCAGAATGCGTCGTTGAGTTTTACCACACGCTTTTGCGACTGAACCCTTTTCTGTTTTCAGGATCTACTTACGAAACTATGCTGTAGTCAATCTGGCATGTAGCCCCTGCTTAGATTTCGGGCTGTTGACGCAGATAGTTGATAAAGGCATCGGTGGTATAGGGCAAACCTTCAACCTTGATTTCCTGATTAGCAGGGAAAAGCGAGGGGTTGTAGCCATCACCGCCCGAGGTGATAAATTCGTCGGTTACAATGATGTATTTGCCTTTGGGCTGCAACACCTGACGTTTACCCTTTCCGTTGCAATAAATCACGGCTTCAAGATTGCCAGCCTTGTTGCAAGTGGCAATGGCATTGCCTAATTGCAACCAACCATACACCTTGTTGTGCAAACCAAAGTCTACGAGTTCGAACAGCTGTTTGCCAGTGAGTTCATATACTTTCATTCGGTTGGCAAAGGGCAGAGCCTCGCCCACTTCAAGCACACTGACCGGTCCTTTCGTCAGTCCGGCGCGGATACTTCCGATGTGGCTCATACCGATAATTACCGCATCGTCCGGCAGTTTGGCATGCTGACGGTAAGTTTCGGCAAATGCTTTACATACCAACGTTCCCATCTCAGTTTGACGCCACTTTTTGTTTCGGTTGTGCGGCAGGTCGTTTTTGGCCATAGTCAGCACTTCGCCCAACGGTGTACCTCCCTTGGTGCGCGTGTTTTGCAGCAAAGAATCAATTTGCGCTTGCATACGCGCAGCACGCGGTTCAAGCACCTTCTTGGGTGTAACACGTATAAGATTCGGTTCAACATCGGTTACCACCATACGCTTGGTATCGACGGTGCAAAGCAGCATACTGATATAGTTACCATGGCTCTGTGCCTGCACAATAGGATACTGTGCAGCATTGATACGTCCACACACGGGTTGGTGTGAGTGAGCCGAAATGAATCCGTCCCAAATCGTAGCGTTCAAGCGGCTCAGGTTTTCGCGGTCCTTGTCGTCCCACACGGGTTGTCCGTCCTCATTGGTGCGCGAACCGATGTGTGTGAGCAACAAGCGCAAGTGAGCATCGTCAATAAGCGTATGTTCGGGCAGTTTCATCACACTGTCTAACACTGCCGGATAATTGCCATCGAAGGTCAGTCCGTTTACATTGCGTTTGCTCGTTTGCTGCGGAGTTGATGAAGTAATCAGTCCGGCAAAAGCCACGCGGAAGGTTTTTCCTCCCGGAAGTTTCACAGGCACCGAAGCTACAGGCTGGGCAAAATCAGGAATTTGTCCCGACGAAGTGCTACGCATATTGGCACAGACATAAGTAAGGTCCCAATCCTTCGGCTTTTGGGGTAAATTGCTCCATTTTTTGGTCAGCGAACGTACGCCATCGTCGAATTCATGATTGCCCAACGCCGAAATGCGAATGCCTGCTTCATTAAAGAACACGGGCATGAGCTGACCTTGGGTTGCTTTGTAGAAATAGCTTCCACCAAAGGCATCGCCTGCCGATACAGTTACGTTGTAGGGGTAAACCTGCTTCAGCGAATCGAGTGTCTGCAACACAGCCGGTGCACCCGGAATACCCTTGAAATCGTTGCGGACAAATGCTCCGTGAAAGTCGTTGATTGAAAACACAGCCACCTTTACCTCCTGGGCCACACAGGGTGCAGCCATCAAGGTGCTAGCTAATAATAAGGAAGGTATTTGAAGAAATTTCATATCAGAATTTGAGAGAAATTGTATGGTAGAGGAAATGAATGCTGCCTTACGAGCGACTGATTTGCAAACCTTTGTCGGATATTTGCATATCGACAAAACGCGAATTGGCAGAAAGCGGATTTTCCGTGAGTTCCTGCTTGATGCGGCGTGCAGCTTCGGCATCCTTGGCTATCATGTACATGAACCCTCCACCTCCGGCACCGGGCAGTTTGTAACCATAGCACAAATCGTCGATACGCTGGCAGAGTTTGTCGATAATCGGCGGATTTGTGCCGGCATCGAGTGCTTTGTTTTGTTCCCAAGTGGTGCGAACCAAACGGCCGTAATGTTCCAGATTATTGCGCTGCATGGCATCGAACATCGTCAATGCGTGCTCCTTCATGGAATGCAACAAATGAAGGTGACGTGTGTTGTTAAGGAACATTCCGCGCACAATTTCTGCCAATATATCTTTGGCCGTACGGGTAACACCGGTATAGTAGAGCAAGTGGCAAGGACGCATGTCGGAGTCGGTAAAAATGTTGTTTGGCAACCAGCGCGCCATGGCATTCTGGTCGAACCCGGCCGAGGTCTGCAACAACTTTATGCCGGGCAACACGCCCCCGTACTGATCCTGCCAGCCACCACCCGTGGTGAGCAACTGTTCAAGCACAAGGGTACGCGAACAAATTTCGTTCTTGTCCCATCCCAATCCGCAGAAATCGCTGAGTGCTCCCAACACGGTAGCTGCCAGAATGCTGCTCGTACCTAATCCCGAACCAGCAGGAATAGCTGCCAGCAAAGTGATTTCGATACCGCAGCCAAAAGCCTCAAGCTGGCGGCGCAGCGACGTGTACGATTCTATGCCAAAACCGGGCAAAAAGCCGGCCAGGGTGAGTGCCGCCTTGGGTATGGAAAACGGCGAACCTACTTTGTTATATTGTTTCAGTTCGTCGTAGGTTTCGATGCGCTCCATGGCACCGAGGTCGATAGAACGGCAAATAATTACGGGTTCCTTGCAAGGTTTGATATACACCTGCAACGGAGGCTGTCCGTTCAGTTCAATGGCCATGTTGACCACATTACCCCCGGTCGTAAGGCTGTAAGGCGGCGTGTCGGTCCATCCCCCTGCCACATCAATACGCACACTGCTTCGTCCCCACACAATTTGGTCAGAGTAAGTGGTGCAATGCGGCTGACAGCGTTGGCGCAGTGCATTCTGCATCAATCCCTCGCGCAGCAGGGCAAAAGCCTGTTGGTCGTGTCGGCGTGCTTCGTCGGAATCTGTTTTTTTGAAAATTTCCGAACGGAACATGGCATCGTGAATGCGCGTCATGAGTGCGCTGTCTGTCGGCAACGAATCTGGAACGGGTAAATGGTTTTCGGCAAATTTTTCGGCCATGTCCTTCAGGTTCGTCTGATAGAACACACTGCGCTGCCAGTTTTTGGCAATGAGCGGCAGCGTCTCGGTTTGAAGCGCATGACGTTGGGCAAAGAGGCGGCGCAAATTGGCATGCACCGAAAGTTCATCGGCCGAAAAACGCGGCAACGAACGCCAGCATTCAGTCAATGCCGAATCGGGGTTGTCCGAAAGGAACCAATGGAGCAAATGCTCAAGCGTGTCGAGGTCGTGGCAAACGGGGAAAAGCGAGGCTGCCTGTAAATCGTCGGTCCGTCCTAAATCATCGAGGCTAATGCCGCGCTGCGACATCCACTGGCTGAAAGGTTTACCCAAATACAATGTATGTTCATCGGTCAAACTACCTCTGAAAGCATCCTCATAACCGTAGGGGCGGAGCGCAAAATCGCGTTCGTCGACGGGCACCATGTCGATGCAAACGTAGGGTGCAAGCGACACTTGCCAGTTATTCTGCGGAATGCCCGTCACAATGTTGTGATGCGAAGTTTTCCAACCCTTAGGGAGATAAGCATTTTCAATCCACACACACGACGTTTCGAGCGTAGGCCGATTAGCAATGCGTGCATTCTGCGTAAACACCGAACTCTGGGGTTTGATGCCTTTTTGCAAAATGTAGCGTTGGTCTTTCACCAGGTTCTGAATGGCTACGCTCGAGGTTATCATGTCCGTACCCGTGCCGTAATGGTAGAACTCGCCTCCCGGCAACGGCAGGATAACCACTTTCAGGTCAGCCAGTTCGTCATCGGGTTTCGAAGGGTTATTACCCAACGCACAGCCAAATTCGCTATAGAGGTCGTAAGTTCCGGGCACCTGCAGTGCGTGTCCGCCCGGTGTTTCGGCCTGCTGCGTGCCATTAGCCGCTTTGCGGATAAGTTTCATCACCGCTTTGTCCGACAGCAGCCACACCCCGATGTCCATGAGCAGCAAATGCGAAGGCATGAGTTTGGCTTGCATCTCGGTCGAAGGCTTCTGCAGCATAAAATCAAGTTCCGTAGGGCGTTCACGGTTCATAAGGAACACCCCGTGATGCGAAGCTTGTTGCGGGTCGGCCCACAATCCGTAGCACACCACATCGGCCTCGGGGATGTCCTGCAAAGGAGCAGTAGCTCTGAGCAGCACATCGCCGCTGGCAATGAGCGTACGCAGTGTTTCGGGAGCTTTATGCATGATGCTCGTGTAAAGCGGCAGTTGCAGTTCGAGCAGCGATTGATTGATGCGTTGTCCGCGCGCCCATCTGAACACGGGAATGGGCGTCAATATTTTTCCACTCGGAGCGTATGCCGGTAAGCGTCGGCTTTGTCCGCCGGCATGCAGCAGAATGCGCTTTTCCTTTTTGAGCCATTCGCCAAATTCCTCCTGCGGTTGGGCTTCATCGGCAAAGGCTGATTGCAGCAGCCATGCCGTGCCACCCCCCGACCCAAGTTTGCAGTGAGCGGGGTCGGCGGTGCAATAATACGATTGGTGGTCTAATCCGGTTATATCGTGAAAGCTGTCAACCACATTGGGTGGCAGCGAAAGCAATTTCTTCATATTTAGCTTAGGGCATTTTAAATTTCTGAAAGTCGGTTGGCACGACCACTTGACTTACACAAGCAAAGTTACAGCAAACTGATAGGTGGAGCAAACGATTTTCTGCATTTTTCTTTTGCTTAGCACTCTCTTTACAGTAACTTTGCATCCATGGAAATAAATTTAGAGAAATACAAAGAAGAATTTATCGCGCTGCTCAAAGAGTGTAACCGCGATGGTATGGACGACGTTATTGCCGACCTCGAAGAAAACGGATTTTTCGAAGCTCCTGCTTCGGCCGGACATCATCTGAATGTGAAAGGTGGTTTGGTGCTACATTCGCTGAACACCTGCAAGGCTGCGCTTGCTGTGTGGGAAGGTATGCAGAAGGTAGAACCAACCCTGCACAATCAGGTACCGCGCGAAAGTGTTATCATTGCCAGCCTGCTTCACGATGTGTGCAAGCAAGATATGTATGTGCCGACGATGAAACGTCGCAAAACGAATTTAGGTACGTTCGAGGATGTGCCGGGCTACAACGTGACGATGAAAAACTTTCCGATGGGCCACGGCGAAAAATCGCTTGTTCTGCTGTTGTGCAGCGGTTTGGAACTGACCGATGCCGAAATGCTGGCCATTCGCTGGCACATGGGTCCCTGGGGAGTAAACATGAACTCTTTCGAGGAACAGCGAAACTACGATGCTGCCCACACGCTTTATCCGCTGGTAATGATTGTACACACGGCCGACTGTCTCGCCGCCAGCATCATGGAAACCACGCCCGAGGATTTGGAAAAGCTGTAATCAGTAACGCTTCAAAAGCAAAGTGAAGATTATTCTTTTGCTTTCCAGCTTCATCTATATCACTTTATACAAACACCCTTCAACGCCAGCTTGTTACAGCAGACTTTGAAGGGTGTTTGCGTTTATTGGGTTCTTAGACAAAGAGAGGGGAAGTTAATACATTTTCTTCAAAAAAAAATCCGAAACAGCGAAAAAACTGTTTCGGAAAATCAGTGCTCGAAGCGAGACTCGAACTCGCACGGACATTTCTGCCCAAAGGATTTTAAGTCCTTCGTGTCTACCATTCCACCATTCGAGCGACCTTGGAGCGGAAAACGAGACTCGAACTCGCGACCCCAACCTTGGCAAGGTTGTGCTCTACCAACTGAGCTATTTCCGCAAATAAACAAGTGAAGAGGAGGAGACTCGAACTCCCACGTCGCAATTGACACTACCCCCTCAAAGTAGCGCGTCTACCAATTCCGCCACCTCTCCAGTATGTTATATTTGATAAGATTTGTCTGCCCGAAAATTGCGGTGTCATATAGACTTCGCTTCGGCTTGGAGCGGAAAACGAGACTCGAACTCGCGACCCCAACCTTGGCAAGGTTGTGCTCTACCAACTGAGCTATTTCCGCATGCTTTTGATACGAAGTACTTTGTATTTCCTTCATTTCGTTTTAGCGAGTGCAAAGATAAGCATTATATTTTACACTGCAAGTATTTTCGTGATTTTTTTATTCAAAAATTGGTTTTTTTGCCTATTTTCCTCGTTTTTGCCCGTTTTACGAGGGGAATTGGCACACTTTTTCGCTCTTTTCGCCCCACACTGCTCGTCGTTTGCCGTAAATGCCGTATCTTTGCTCTGTCAATGCAAGAATGGGTAATTTGGCGGCCAAACATGCTGATGCTGCAACCAATGCCTTGCACGCCTAGGCCTACAACGGAACGCACAAGGGGTATTCCCAAGGTGCCCGTTTCGGCTTACTGACGTTTTTTACTAATCTATACTTATTATATATTATATGTCTGTATCAAAATTCGAAAGTGAAGTAAAATATCTTTCTTTGCCTCAGGCCGAAGCGTACAACCGTTTTTCTGACCTCAGCAGTCTGAACGTGATTAAAGACCGCCTGAACGACCCTGCCGTACTCGAAAAAGTCGGCGAGCAGGTGCCGGCCGACAAATTGGCCATGCTGCAACAGTATGCACAAGGCGTGGAGTGCGAAGCAGATGCACTGCACATCAATTCGCCTATGGGCAAAATTTCGCTGCGCATCGTTGAACGCGATGAGCCGAAGTGCTTGAAGTTGGCTTCAGAAAATTCGCCCGTGCCCATTTACGTATGGATTCAGCTGCTTCCGAGTGGCGAAACCGGATGCAAAATGCGTGTCACCGTGGGAGCCGAAGTTAACTTTTTCATGAAGGGTATGGTGGCCAAACCCTTACAACAGGCTGCCAACGGATTGGCTAACATTCTTTCAGCCATTCACTAAACCTCTTTCAGTTTTTACGTTTTTACAACGTGAACTGCAAATCAACACCGCCCAATCGTTCGTCATTTCAAACGCTTGGGCGGTTTTAAATATGTAAACAAACAAGTAGAGGCGCTTCTACATCAGCATTATCGCTTAATTCTCGGGTGCTATGCTGAAATTCATTTGGGCTTCGGTAATGATGCGGCGCACGAGGTCGGGGTCGGAATTGGGGCAAATCATCAGTACACCTTCGTTTTCGGTCACCAAGTAATTGTCGAGCCCCACAATCACGGCTTTCAGTTTTTCGGGCAAACACACAATGGTGCGCTGCGTGCCCGAAAACATCACCTTGGCATCGCCGCTCACGGCATTGCCGTCGGCATCCTTGTGGCTGGCTTCGCGCAGTTCGGGCCAGCAGCCTATGTCGGCCCAGCCAAAGTCGCACTCACGCACCACCACGTTTTCGCACTGTTCAAGCACAAAAAGGTCGACTTGGCGGGGCATCCGCTCTGTAAAGCATGAACGCACATACTCCACTTCTTCGGCTATCGTAACCATTTGACGCGCCAGAATTTCGACACTTTGCGAGGGGCGACCCGAACGTTTGGTCAGGCAGTCGCCCATGGTTTGGGCATTCCACATGAATATGCCTGTGTTCCACAAAAATTCGCCGCTGTCCATAAACATTTTGGCATATTCGTATTCCGGTTTTTCGGTAAACGACTGCACGCGGTGTAAATGTTCACCTTCGACGGGTTCGCCCATCTGAATGTAGCCATAAGCCGGATTGGGTCGCGTGGGGCGCACACCCATGGCCAAAAGCTCGGGGTGCGTTGCTACGTAATCAAGGCCTTGCAGCACTTGATGTTCGAAGCGGTCGGTATGCAGAATCAGTTGGTCGGCAGGGGTCACCACCACATTGGCATCGGCATTGGCCAGCACGGCGTGCCAGGTGCCCCAAATGGCTGCCGGAGCCGTGTTGAGCTGTACGGGTTCGGGCAATATGTTTTCAACCGGCAACGTGGGCAACTGCTGTTTTACCAAATCCACGTAACCCTCGTAGGTCGACACAAAGATATGGTCGAGCGATATGAAACGGGCAAAACGCTCAAAGGTTTGTTGCAGCAGGGTGCTGCCGGTACCAAAAAAGTCGATGAATTGTTTGGGCATGTTTTTGCTGCTGGCGGGCCAGAGCCGACGTCCCACGCCACCGGCAAGTATGATGCAATAATTGTTATTAGGCTGTGTTTCCATTTTCAATAGCAATTTTATGGAAGGGCGTAAAGATTCAATAAAGAAGAAGAAGAAAGGAGGAAAGTTGCTTTACGAAATGCAGCAGGATTTCCTTCGCCAACTGCTTCTATGGCGAAGATAGTGAATTTTTCATTGGACTGCTACCCGACGTGCCCTAAAAATTTGAAAATAAGAAAAGCATTCCATAATATCAGACATTTTTACCCTATTAAGGTGATTCGGCCAACGAACGCTGTGACAACAGAACTACATGCCGGAAGCGGAGGTAACGGATGGTGGCTGCGGGCGGTAGGCGACACAAACAACAAAAGAGTGCTTTATCTGCGTATGAACAGACAAAGCACTCTTTCATTCAGGACCGTTATGGCACGTATATGAAGTCGTCTAAACTTTTCTGACGAATATTTGATTTGGAGATTTATCTCTTCTAAATTCAATCTTCACCTTTCTTTTTGGCC